>Ga0209639_1000334_pt1 | contig 71221 bp, 75 predicted proteins | sample EPASupsiteHSE605_FD_187268 | JGI IMG/M metagenome (GOLD analysis project Ga0209639, IMG submission 187268) | Bioremediated contaminated groundwater from EPA Superfund site, New Mexico - Sample HSE6-05 (SPAdes) (version 2) | ecosystem: Environmental > Aquatic > Deep subsurface > Groundwater >... | reverse complement strand
AAAAACCATGCTTTCCACGGCGCTGGGTGTAGCCGCCTGCCAGAAAGGAATTCCTGTCAGGTTCTATCGCACCGCGGCTTTAATCAACCAGCTTTCCGAAGCTAAAAAAGCCGGAATCTTAGGTCTAGATAATCAAGGGGACAGGTCCCTTGATTTACGTTTTTAGTACTAAAGAATAACTGAACCCAGTAAGCCTTGCTATTTGCCTTATTGATAAACCGTCGATCCCTTTGAGCTTTTTTATTATTATGTCTCTCTGTCCCTTGTCAAGCCTTTGTAATTCAATAATGTTTTTAACCGCTGCCATCCTTTTAATTAGCTCTCTTGCTGTCTCATCATTAATTCTTTTGTTTTCTTCATACCTCAAGCATTCATCTTTATTTTCTTCATTACAAAAATTGATAAATCTTTGAATGGCAACATTTTTATCTTCAGCTAGCATACTTAACACATAATCAACATCAACTAGTTTACCGCCATCTAGATATTCGTTATAGCTGCTCCATTTATATTCTTCAAGTTTATTTATCATATTTGCTTTGCGTGGATTCTGATGGATATATCTTAGGACTGTCAATAAATAATTGTCAGTCTCTACTGCTTCACTTTTGAATCTTTCTTGTAAAAGATGTCCGCATCTACCATACTTTTTATTATAGTAATACACATAACTGGAGCTAATCCGCTTTATTACCAAAGAAAGCGAATCTTTGGTTTCATGCAATAACATGTGAACATGGTTGCTCATCAAGCAGTATGCATAAATTTTGTAGCTGCTTTTCTCTTTATATAACACTAGTTTTTCAATGAATTTTTGCCGATCTTCATCGTCTTCAAACAAATCCTGGCGGTTAATTCCTCTTAACATAATATGGTATATACCACTCTCGCTTTTTTCCCTTGCTGTCCTCGGCATTATTTTCACCTCACCGGTATTAGAGTAATCTCTTCTTTAAATCAAGGTACCTGTCCCCCTGATTTATGATTTATGTCCCCCTGATTTCTGCAAATAAAAGTATTGCTATAATCAATAAGGTTGTGGAACGATCATAATAATTCAGAAAAAGTTCAGCCGACTATGTATGGTCATCAGTGATTATCCAATAAGCTATTTTATTGGATATCCCAATTCCATCTGCACACCAGGTATCATGCTATTTGTATAATTTTGGGCCAAACTTATATTCGCAGTTAGTGATAGCAATAAAAAAATCAGCGTGGTTTTTGAGAACTTAAAATTGTCCGATATCTTACACAAATAGATATATAACCAGGAAACGATAAGGATTGAAATTACGAAAACCATCATAATTAATCTCCTTTCTTTGGCTATAATTCTATACAGGTTATCCCATTCCTCCAAACACTAATACTTTCCCTTTAGAATTAAAAGGCATACCAATCGCATTGGTGATTGATATGCCTTCTCAATGAAACTTTTAAATTCTATTAGAAACCGGAAATCCCCTATTGTATTACCTTACTGGTATCTGGGCTCATTTATCTGTCAATCAAGGTACCTGTCCCTCTGATTGGGTTTTTGTGTATATTAGCTGCATAATTCAACTATAAGTACTTCCATAAGTATGCTTGGGTCTTTGCTTTCGCTTTTGAAGCTGGTATCCGTCTCTAATAGTTTTTCAAATATAATCCTAAGCCTGTTAGGGCTGAATTGTGGTGATTTATCTAACATTTTTTTAACTACGAAATCCTTCTGAGACGTCAATTCGCTAATCTTGCCACTGGAATAACCCATCTCTTGATAAAATTTTGCTTTGCTAAGCGATAGGAACTGCCGGGTTATCATGTGTAATAGCAGCAGATGGTGTTCCCCTTGCTCCTGCAGTTGGTGATAAGCCATCAGAGAAGCTTTAAGATTACAGTTCAATAGCGCGTCAGTCAGCTTAAAAACTTTAACTTCCTGCCTGCTGTCCATCTGCTCCTCAATTTCATTAATTCCCACAGACTCCCCCGCATATATCAAGGATAGTTTCTCGATGAGGTTGACTAAATAATACATATCCTGACCGCTATTTACTATGTGTTTGAGGGCTGCCGGTACAATCCGTACATTTCTCCGAGAAAGTCCAGCTTTGCACCATTCTTCCAGCTCTCTGGGGACAAGCGGTTTTATGTTGATAACCTGGGCCTTTTTATCCAGCAGCTTTGTCACCGGATTGGATGCTATATGTTCAGTAGATATAATTATTAGAACCTGGCCGTGGTGGTCGTGTAGAAAATAGTCTTGTAAAACCTGCAAACTATCTTCTATTTTCCTAGCCTTACGAGAAGACTTACCTAACCAGGCTGGTTTTTTTATGACTACCACCCGGCCAAAGGCAAACAACGGGCTGAAATCGAGAGTCTGTCCCAATTCCAACTGGCTCATTTCATCAGCATCTACCAGTACGATTTCTGGTTCTTCGCCATTTGCCTTCTCCACTGCTGATATAATTTCCTGAACCTTTTGATCTATTAAATAACTTTCTTCGCCCCATAAGTAATAAACGATGTTCTCAGTCATAATAGAACCCCTTTTTGTGAGTTTCCTTTTCACCCCTTAAACGATAGCGGAGAATATAAGAACCGCAGGTGAAATATTTATTCTATTATACTCTATTGCTCAATAAGCTCTAATAAACAAAGAAAGAATTACAGAATTATAATGGCAGTAACTGGTGAAGCTAAGAAACAGCTTAGGAGGGTATATTATTGGATAATAATTATGATGTAATTATCATCGGAGCTGGTCCATCGGGTATTTTTGCAGCTCGGGAAATTAGTCAGCACAGTTCCCTCCGCGTTCTTCTTCTAGAAAAAGGCCAGGAAGTTGATAAGCGCAAATGCCCCACCGACAACGGTATAAAAAAATGCCAGGAATGTAAGATCTGTTCGATTATGTGCGGATGGGGCGGAGCGGGTGCTTTCTCAGACGGTAAGCTGACCTTGACCACTCATTTTGGAGGGTGGCTCGATGGGTATATTGGTAAAGAAAAATTGCAGTCCCTGATTAAATATGTTGATAATGTCTATGTCGAAAACGGTGCTCCTGATAGGCTTTTCGGCGGTAACAACGATGATTTTGAGGACCTGCGCCAACGCCTGTGCCGAGCCAGCCTCAAGCTGCTTCCAGCCCAGATCAGGCACATGGGCACTGACAATACTCTAAAGGTTCTGAACAGTTTAAAATCTGCCCTGGATGGAAAGGTCATCATTAAGACCAGCGAACCAGTGCAGGATATTCTTGTTGAAAAGTCCAAGATAAAAGGAGTAAAAACTTCCCGGGCTTGCTATTATGCGCCGCGCATTATTTGTGCACCGGGTCGGGACGGAGCACAATGGTTCGCCGAACAAGCCAGTATACTAAAAATACCTTTGTGCAATAACCAGGTTGACCTGGGGGTAAGAGTAGAACTACCTGCAGTAACAATGCAGGAATTTACGGATAAAGTTTATGAGCCTAAAATTGTCTTTAACTCCAGAGAATTTGATGATGTGGTAAGAACCTTCTGTGTAAATCCTAACGGACATGTGGTAATGGAAAATACCAATGGTCTTATAACCGTTAATGGACACTCTTTCGCTAACAGCCAGAGCGAAAATACGAACTTCGCTTTGCTTCTAAGTCAGGAGTTTACTGAACCCTTTACCCAACCCATACTTTATGGCCGCTATATAGCCAGCCTTGCTAATATGTTAAGTGGAGGCATCATCGTTCAACGCTATGGAGACCTGTTAAGAGGCCGGCGTTCAACCCACAGCCGTCTTAAGAAAGGCGTTGTCATACCGACGCTGCAGTCAGCCGTCCCGGGGGATTTATCCCTGGTTCTTCCGCATCGTTATATGACAGGTATTAAGGAATGTCTAACCGCTCTTGATCAGGTAATCCCGGGCGTAGCCTCCGATCATACCCTTTTATATGGTATAGAGGTTAAATTTTACTCAGCCCGTCCTCAATTGACCAATACCTTACAGACTATTATCGAAGGTCTTTGGGCTGTTGGGGATGGAGCAGGCGTGAGCCGTGGTTTAATTCAGGCCAGTGTATCAGGAGTCATTGCGGCTCAAGATATACTGATGAATACAATATAAACCTAAGAGCCGGTACTTGCTTTCACCATCGCAGCCATGCTGCTATTCTCTGCAGCATATAACCCCTTTTGAATGCCATTAAAACCGTATACCTTTTTCGGGACTGTAAATCTTTCCACAGCCTGGCGAAGAAAAATACAGCCAGAAGCCCGGATAGTAACTCTGAAGCGGAAAATGCCAGCCATATCCCATTTAAACCCCAGTACTTGGGAAGTATCAGCAAGGCTGGAAGGAATATTCCTAATTGACGAATAATAGAAAGCCACATTGCAGTCATGCCTTGACCGACCGCCTGTAATGCACTAGATAGGATTATAATGGGACCCATGACAGGCAAGAATATAGTAGCCAGCCTCATGCAGTTGACCCCTATATCAACAAGTTCTTTATCCCGGGAGAAATACTCCATCAACCATACTGCGTGATATTGCATAACAAACCATCCTATAGTTACAAAAAGCATAGAAAAGACCGCTGCCTTAATCATTGTTTCCTTCACTCGATCACGGTTCCTGGCACCATAAGCAAACCCAACTATGGGCACTACCCCCTGTGCCAGTCCATAAACGGGCATATAGAAAAGGGAACGTATTCTTACAAAAATCCCCACCACCGCTACTGCTGCGTAGCTAAATTCCATTAGAATCTTATTAAAAAATACCATAAGCACTACACTCAGCAGCTCCATCAGAAGAGTAGGTATCCCAACCTTATATATGCCCGCCATTACTGCTATACTCGGTCTAAAATTCTGTATAGACCAAGATAAGAAGGTTCGCTTTTTAAACATGGCCCCGAGCGCAAACAAGGTACAGAATATCTGAGCAACAACCGTTGCCCACGCTGCTCCGCGCAAACCCATTGGTTCGACCGGACCCAAACCAAAAATTAGTACCGGATCAAGGATAACGTTTAAAATAATTCCCGCCAAGGCAGTCAGCATGGGCAGTAATGTGTTGCCCTCGCCCTGGAGGATATTACCAGCAATCATCGGAATAAATGTAAACAGGCAGCCAATCAACATAATGCTTAGATATTCTCTGCTCAAGGCAAATATTTTTGGGGTACAACCAAATAACTGGAGCAGGAAGTCTATATTACTGAGACCAAGCCAGGAAAAAAACAGACCGTATAAAATACAGATAATCAAACCGTGCCAGGCTATATTGTCTGCACATTTGAGATTTTTTTGACCTAAAGTCCGGGAAAGAAGTGAGGTTATACCGACCCCTGTTGCAGACCCGACTGAAACTAGAAGTATCTCGATGGGAACACATAAGGTTAAGGCTGCCAGAGCAGCAGTCCCCAGACGGGCAACGAAGAAGGTATCTATAAGGCTAAACAAGGAGTATAGGATCATTCCAGTGATAGCGGGGAAAGAAAGCCTAACCATGAGTCTGCCTACTGGTTCATTGGCCAATCGATTATTTATATTCATCGCAACCTCCTTCCTAAAGTTATGTAGGCCGGAGGAGGATTAGTATGTCATTTTAAGGTAAGCTCTATTTGGATTTTGTCCCGCTAATTGTAAATTCTGCGCCGTCACTCCGTACCACTACCGCACCATCCTGATCAGTGCGCAGAACCTTTATACCTTCCTGGGCTAATATATCTAAAACTGATTGGTGGGGATGCCCGAATGGATTATTATCGGCTACCGAAATCACCGCATAGCGCGGACGCAGTCTTTCATAAAAGCCGGGAAACAGCGAGCCTTTACTTCCGTGATGGGGAACCTTAACCAATATAGTCGGAATCTCCGCTTCATTCAAAACCTCGGGCATGAATTCCGCTGGGATGTCCCCGCTTAGAATGGCAGAGAAATCCCCATATTTGACCTGTAACACCACCGATTCCTGATTAAATAGATTTCCGGAATAGCTTTTACTATCCGGGTGTAAAACCTTTATTTTCAAACCCTCTTCCAGGTTAATAAGCTGTCCGGTTCTAAGTGGTACTATAGGGATACTTTTATCAGCGGCTAAGCCTTTAAGTTTCTGGTATTCTTTACAATCGACAATACTTTCCGGAATCCCCAAATATTCGGCTTGGATCTCACCCACAACACTCTCCAAGCCCTTTAAATGGTCAATATCAGGATGAGTATTAACTACCATATCAAGATAGCGAATACCTCTGCTATGCAGATAGGGTAAAACCGTTTTGCTTCCTACATCATAAAGCTGACTCCCCCCTCCATCAACCAATACAAATTTCCCTTGCGGGCTTTTCAGAAGTATTGCATCTCCCTGACCTACATCGATAAATACAATTTCCAGAAGGCCTCGATCATAATATCTGGCTGGAATAAGGAGACTAATTATAAAGATCAGTATAAATGCTATTGCAGGTACAAAATACCTTCGAAGTGAGTTATCTCTGAAGGATAGGATACCGATACCTAAGGCTGCATAATATAGGATTATCATACCTACAGCCGGTGTAGCTACCCATATATAGGCTCCCGGTACCAGTTTCACCCATCTGACAATAAACAATATCGCTTCTATAAACAGGCCGGCGGGATACAGAAACAGGGCAGCCAGTGGTGGAACAATCGAAGCCAGAAAAAAGGCAATAAATCCAAGGATTACTGCCCCACCGGAAAGATAGGTAATCAAAATATTAGTTAATATAGAAATCGGGGATAGTAAATTGAAGTGATAGGCAACCAGGGGGAGAACCGCTAGTTCAGCGCATATCGGTATTAAAACCATATCCCAAGCCCACCCTTTATATGGGAACCTCTCTCTTACGAATGGAAAGAGATAAACTAGTCCCCAGGTAGCCAGGATCGTCAGCTGAAAACTAAGGTTGAACAGAGAAGCGGGATTGATGAGAAGAATAGCCATACCAGAAATAGCCAGAGCATTAAGCATACTGTTTTCCCGTCCGCTGTAATAGGCCACAAGTCCTAAAATACCCATTGAAACGGCACGAATTACTGGCGAAGGCCAGGCAACCATAGTTCCATAGACCAGCAAAACAGCGATACCAGCTATGATTTTACCTCGCCTGGACACCTTGGCCAGCGAGGTCAACCAAGCAACCAAAACCAGTAAGAAACCTACATGCAGGCCTCCCACAGAAAAGAGATGCACAATACCCGTCTTTTGGAAATCACTATACTGATCTTCGTCCATGCCCTGACGGCCTCCAAGGAGCATACCGAGCAATACAGATGATTCCTGCACGGGCAGAACTTGTTGGGTTAGCTGCTCAGCCCGGCACCTGAATAAATCCACCCATTTGAGCATTCCTGACTCTGGGGTTATCAAACTTATTTCACTGGCTTTCTTAATCGTTAAATTATAATAAATCCCCTGGTGGTTCAGGTATGCCGGGTAATCAAACTCACCTGGATTGCCGGGTTTTCTGGGAAGCTTCAAATCACCCTGCAGCCTTATCAAATCACCGCGTCCAACATCTGATTTAAAAAGACAAACTACACGTATTTTCTTCTGGTAAGGGGATTCTTCATCGGTTTGCAGGACAAAGCTTGTCTTTTGTCCGTCATAAGTAGGAAAATCCTTTACTCGCCCGGTATACTCGGCAGCTTTTAATGTCGGGAGTTCAATCGGCGGGTCTAATGTTAGGAGACCATAGTAGATCGTTCCTGCCGCAAATACGGCTGTAATTAGCAGAATCGTGGGGCGGCAATCGCTCTTAAACGTAGCCGCTAAAAACAACAGGATTATTATAAACAGTAAAACTGGCCAAGCTTTATAGTAAGCCAAACTAATTCCACAGGCAAAACTCAGAAAACTTAGTGGCCAGGATTTATTCATAACTTCCATTACCTGACCGTTATTAAATCTTTAATGTCGGCAAATTTTTTATCACCAATGCCGCTGACCTCAGTTAAGTCCTCAATTTTTGCAAAAGCTCCATTGCTGGTTCTGTAATCAACAATACGTTGGGCTATAGTAGGACCGATGCCTGGTAATTTATCATCAAGTTCTTGTACTGACGCCGAGTTAATATTCACTTTCCCTGTATTACTCAGGTTGGATGAGGCAGTTACAGGCGCGCCTCCACTAGTTAAAGTCATTGAGGTTTCTTCACCAGCCGCCGGAACTATTATAGGCTGACCGTCTTCTAATTTCTGAGCTAAGTTAATAACTTTCAAGTTAGCGGCAGGCAAAGCACGAGCCATATCAATAGCTTCGTAAACCCTTGCTCCTGACTGCAGTTTATATACACCCGGCTTTTCAACCGCGCCGGCTACATAGACTTGAATAGTATCATCCTGCGTTTCCTTTTGGGCTTCCTTTTCGCTGACGGCTGGTTCTGAAATGATCTCTTTCTTAGCCTGGTCGCGGCTTTTCATGTCTGCATATTTCATACCCCCGGCAAATACCAGTATCAGAACAAGCACTGCCGCTGCCAATAAATAACGTCGCTCTAAATCCAGCACCATAAACCACCGCCTTTTTCCAATTATTTCTCTAAGTTTCATTAAATTCCTCTTTTTGTTATAATTCAACATAAAGGTTCTTATTTTATCAGAAAATAAAAATAGCGGGACAAGATGTCCCGCTATTTTTTGCTTATTAGCTGCGAGCTTCGTAACTTGCGCACAGGGTTTCGTCTTCCGGTACGCCGTTGTTAACATGAGCACAAGGTGCTACCTTAATAGCGCTTAGATTACAGTAATTTGCTTCATCGAAAAATTTGCAGCCGCTTACATCGCAGTGTATAGTTTGTTTCCCCTTTTTCATTATATCCCTCCTGTTCTTTTGTTCATTAATAATTTGTGCAGATTGGATGATTATATTCTTGCTCCTGTATGGCAAATAGTACTGATAATCGGGCCTTTTATTATCATAATTTGTTGACTTTACCAGGTTATTATTTTATAATTGCTATTGTCAATTAAACAAAAAATACGCAATGAACCGGAGTAGTAGACAATTCCCACAGACAGAGAGCCGCCATTTGGTGCAAGACGGCAAAAATATTGTCGAACTCGCCGGGGAGTATCACAGGTGAGTAAAGTAGCCTGTGACGGGTTATCCGTTATAATATTAAGTGGACAAATCGTGGGGCTATGGCGAAGTTGGGATCGCGCTTGAATGGCATTCAAGAGGCCGTGGGTTCGAATCCCACTAGCTCCACCATTTTTATATTTGTCAATAAGGGTGGTACCACGGGAATAATAACTCTCGTCCCTATCAGGGATGAGAGTTTTATGTTTTTCTGAACCAAATATAGGAGGAGGCTATTTATGGAAAGTAGCTATAATTTCAAATCTATTGAACCAAAATGGCAAAAGTTCTGGGAAGAAAACGGTTTCTTCAAGGTTTCCGCGCAGCCTGACAAGCCCAAGTACTACAATCTGGAAATGTTCCCTTATCCCTCCGGGAATCTGCACATGGGTCACGTCCGTAATTACGCCATCGGGGATGTAATTGCCCGCTTCAAAACCATGAATGGATATAATGTTCTCCATCCTATGGGCTGGGATTCATTTGGTTTACCAGCTGAAAATGCAGCTATTAAACATGGGCATCATCCCGCCCGCTGGACCTATGCCAATATTGAAAATATGAAGGACCAGCTTAAAACCCTTGGTATCAGCTATGACTGGGACCGCGAAGTCGCAACCTGCAAACCCGATTATTATAAATTTACTCAATGGATGTTTTTAAAACTTTATGAAAATGGACTAGCTTATAAGAAAAGTGCTGCAGTCAATTGGTGCCCGTCCTGCCAGACCGTTCTTGCCAATGAACAGGTAGTAGAAGGCGCCTGCGAACGATGTGAAACAGTAGTGGCCAAGAGACAGCTAGCCCAGTGGTTTTTCAAGATAACTGATTATGCCCAGCGGCTGCTGGATGATCTGGCTATTTTACCCGGCTGGCCGGAAAAAGTAAAAACCATGCAGAGAAACTGGATTGGACGCAGCGAGGGTTGTGAATTCGATCTGCCTGTCGCTGACAGCGATGAAATTCTCACGGTATTCACTACCCGGGCGGATACAGTCTTCGGTGTAACATATATGGTATTAGCCCCTGAACACCCTCTGGTAGAAAAAATATCTAAAGGAACCTCACAAGAAAAGCAGGTACAGGAATTTGCTCATAGGATGCAATTCCTCAGTGACGTCGCTCGTACCTCAACAGATGCGGAAAAAGAAGGTGTCTTCACTGGTGCATATGCTGTAAATCCCATGAATGGCGTAAAAATACCGATCTGGATTGCCAACTATGTGCTCATGGATTATGGAACAGGTGCCATTATGGCGGTACCCGCTCATGATGAACGTGACTTTGCGTTTGCCCGCAAGTATAACCTGCCGGTTAAGGTTGTAATACAATCAGAAGACTCCCCTTCTGATGGGGATAAGATGACTGAAGCCTATACTGATGACGGTAACATGGTTAACTCCGGAGACTATAGCGGTTTAAGCGTAGCTGAAGGTCAGAAACAGATTATTTCCTATATGCAGTCCCAGGGCTTTGGAAAGGGAACTGTAAATTTCCGCTTGCGGGACTGGCTGATCTCCCGCCAGCGTTACTGGGGTGCACCTATTCCTATTATATATTGTGAAGAGTGTGGAGCAGTTCCGGTACCGGAAGACCAGCTGCCAGTAATGCTGCCTGAAGATGTAGCATTTAAGCCCAACGGAGAATCACCGCTTAACTATGTAGAATCTTTTTACCAAACGACTTGTCCCTGCTGCGGCAAACCAGCTCGCAGAGAGACTGATACTATGGACACTTTTGTATGTTCTTCCTGGTATTTTGGCCGTTACTGCGATCCGCATAACAGCAGCCTGCCCTTCAGTAAGGATATGGTGGATTACTGGATGCCGGTAGACCAGTATATTGGCGGAGTAGAACATGCAATTCTGCATCTAATGTATGCCCGGTTCTTTACGAAATTCTTAAACGATATTAATATGCTGTCATGTAATGAGCCCTTCACCAACCTTTTGACCCAGGGTATGGTTCTAAAAGAAGGATCTAAAATGTCCAAGTCCAAAGGAAATGTAGTCAGTCCTGAAGAGATTATAAACACCTACGGTGCCGATACCGCCAGGCTGTTTATCCTATTTGCATCTCCGCCTGAAAGAGACCTGGAATGGAGCGACCAGGGGGTAGAAGGTTCATACCGTTTCCTAAACCGGGTATGGCGTCTGGTAACCGGTTGTGCTGAAGATATTCAAGATGTTCATATACCTGAACACTTTGAAGAATTAGAACCCCAGGCTCGCAAACTTCGTTTCAAAACCCATGCCACTATCAAGAAAGTCAGCGAGGATATTCAGGAACGTTTCAACTTTAATACTGCTATAAGTGCCATAATGGAACTTAGCAACATGATGTATACTTACCGGGATCAGGACGAGCAGGATCTGCCCGTTCTAAAGGAAGCGATAGATAGCCTGATAATTCTTCTTAGCCCCTTTTCACCTCATATATGCGAAGAATTATGGCACATCAGCGGCCATGAGGACAGCATTTATAATCAAAGCTGGCCCCGGTACGATGAGACAGCACTGGTACAAGATGAAGTAGAAATAGCTATTCAGCTAAGCGGCAAGGTTAGAGAGCGCTTAGTTGTTCCTACCGGTATTTCTAAGGACGACTTGGAAAAACTGGCCCTGGCGCAGCCTAAAATCCAGGAATTGATCAACGGTAAAACAATTGTGAAGATCATTGTTGTTCCAGGTAAACTGGTCAATATTGTGGCGAAATAGCCTTAATTGCAAGACATATTTTAAGCAAAGGGATGGCAAAGTTTTTACACTCTCTGCCATCCCTTCTTTTTTTGAACTTGATAAGTAATCATCTCTGCGGCTTGGATGCCAATTGATTCCATCCAGGTCAAGGCATGAAAAAAGCCCGCAGGTATGTGGACGGACTGCTTTCGTCCCCCGTAACAAGTACGTTGATTGAGCGGACTTTTTGCACTTCTCAGTATAAGTGCAACCAAGGCTTCTACCTTCGTCTGCAGCTCGGTATAAGCCCGGTTTTCTTTAAAATAACGCTGAGATTCGCTTTCGTAATTAGTCTGGATCAGTCTGGATGATTTTCGACTGCAACCTTACGGGCATCCGCCCAGAGGTGTTCCAGTTTATAATAATCTCTTTCTTCCTGACGGAATACATGCAAGATTGTAGATCCGTAATCTAAAACCACCCATTTGCCGTCCTGATGCCCCTCCTTGCGCAGTACGTTGACTCCCAATCCCTCTAACATGTTCTCAACATTTTCTGCAATGCTGCGGATTTGAATCAGGTTGCGACCGCTGCAAATCACAAAATAGTCGGCTATAATCGTTTTCTCATTTACATCAAGTATGACCAGATCAATAGCTTGCTCTTCCAGTGCGGCATCGGCAATTATTTGAACCAGCTTGTCTTCTTTGATCAAAAATGAACCCTCCTAATGTTAAATATTATGTTAGATCATAAAACCTTTGTTACCTATTATATCATGCCCCATATAACTGTCTTTCCAATCCTCTGTCCTTTAAATTCTGTAAAAACATGTTTCTTACTTCAACAGTTCGTGGGTGGAGAAGCATCCCACGGTCCAGGCAATATCGGATAGTGGATTCCAATCCCAGAAGCATCGCCATATCCAGATCCTGTCTTGACAACTGACGCAGACGTTCCAGGTCAGGATACATGTCGCGGCTCGGCTCGATCATATCCGCAAGGAATATAATCTTATCAATCGCCCCCATGTTTAATGACCCCAGAGTATGAACCCTAACCGCCTCTATTATCTCTGTATCCCTTATTTCCAAATCCTTTTCCAAAAGGCAGGCCCCTACTGACGCATGTAATAAGTCTGGTACCTGCCTTTCAATATTATCGCTTATTAGTCTCTGTTTTTCAGCGATTAACAATAATTCATCTGCTGTAAGGTCTTTGGCATAATCGTGAAGGATTCCAACCAGATAAGACTTATTTGCATCAACATTATAATGTTCTGCTAGTTCTCTAGCTGTTTGGGCTACATTCAGACTATGCTGAAAACGCTTATTAGACAGCCTTCCCTTTATAATTTGTATCGCTTGTATTTCCTTAAGCATGAGATCTAACCTCATCCTTGTATAAATTATTTTCCATAATATATTTTTCTACCGCCGGGGGCAGCAAATATTTTATTGTCTTACCCTCTGCCACACGCCTTCTAATATCACTTGAAGATATAAATAAGCCAGGGATAGGAATAATGATTGTCTTGTCCCATAAAGAGTCAGGTATCTCCCGGAAACATTCTTCTTCTCTGTTTAATTGGTATCCGGGTCTGGTTACTACTATAAAGTTGCAAAGTTTCACCAGACGTTCAACCTCTTTCCAGGTATTCATCAGTAAAAGAGCATCAATTCCCAGGATAAAGAATATATCAACCCCCGGAAACTTTTGCAGATAAGCTTCAATTGTCTCAACGGTATAAGACAGCCCTTTGCGTTCCAACTCGATAGCAGATACTGCAAAATCAGGGTTATCCTGTACCGCTATCTGAACCATTTCGTATCTGTGCTGGCTGTCCAGTACTTCGTCCAGGTCTTTGTGAGGAGGACGAGCGGAGGGGACAAAAAGAACCTGGTCCATATGGCACGCATCACGGGCACACTCCGCTGCTACTATATGACCATAATGAATGGGATTAAAAGTCCCCCCTAGAATACCTAACGATTTTAATTGCTGCATTTTATGATCACCTATTAAACGCACATATTTCAAAATTTATTAATCTTCTTTTAGTTCCTTGCCGTTTAACCGACGTTGGAAAAGTAAAAAAACAGGCATGGGAATAATAATCCAACCCAAACTCTTAATAAGACTGTTTTTAGCTCTATTTGCTTGCCTTTCCTTTTCTGCTGTTACCATAGTTTGGTATCTTGCCATTACTTCACTTTCCGAAAGGTTTTGAAGATTAGTGTTTCCGTTATTAAATTCAGATTTTTGAAGGCCATACTGTTTAAATTCTTCAAAAGATTGTTGATATGGTGCCGGTGCAATAATGTCAGCGGCTGCCATGAACGCAGACACACTTCCCCCGATTATCATCATTAAGGTTGCAAACAATACCAAATAAACATAAACTTTTTTAATCATCATATCGTCTCCTCCCTGCTTATTTTCACTCTTCGTTCCTGCTACCATTAAAGCCGCTACTATCAAAACAGCTGCTAGTATTATTATTGAAAACATCATCGTCTTTATCTCCTAATCAAATAGTTTGGTCACACTTTGCTTTATTTCCTGAATATTATGCTATTTGCATATGGTAAAGATATTTTCTTATTATATCATTTATTATTGCCAACTTATCTGCTAATTGTTGATAGTGATTGAATCAATTTATAAAATGCTTTAATCTTTTATTTAGTTAATTTGTTATATTTCTCAGCATTATAATTAGCAAGAAAGGAATTCTCTATATGGAAAAGGAAGTTACCATAGTATTTCATAATAGAGGCCTGCGTAGTTTTATTGAAGTGGATCTATGTGCAGAGTGTCCACGCCAGGATGATAAAGGTTGTTGTGGATTCTATTCACCGGTTTTCTACCCTACTGACCTGGCTTACCTGCTAGTAAATCAGCCTGATTTGCTGGATTATATCTTTAGTCTGGATCACCTGACCATTCTTGATGCTTCCGTCACAGTGAACAATACAATTGAAGGAAGCAGCTATAGATGTAAATTTCATAGCAAAGAAAACGGCTGTATTCTGTCGCAATCCCTGCGCGAATCTATCTGTCGACATTTCGTATGCCCGGGCATAGGCTGGTGGGAGGAAGATGATATGAAAGACTGGCGCGATTACTTTGATAAATTAACCAGTTATGAGATACAAATTAACAACCAGTGGGCAGACATACTTAAGGAGCAGGGCCTTACCCTTCGCGATCCTTCAATGCGGGAACGTATTTTTGATGAATTAAGAAAGCTGTACGAGAAAAACCTTAGCAAATTACCGGATTTCATAACTGTAATGCCCGAGAAAGATACTCGGACTCTCACTCGTCAGATACGATATGGATTGGATTGGATACTATAATATCTTGTTTAAATCATATCACTTTTAGCTTTAAGTGATTAAGTAAGATTTATTAACATTCTCTGAAGGGGATGAATCTGATGTTCCAGCAAGGCCGAACCTGTATTATTGGCATAGGTGAATTGAAACCTACTTTGGATGCAGGTGGCAGAAGCACCCTGGATTTAATGGCTGAAGCTGCTGCCAAGGCGATTCAGGATGCAGGTTTTCATAAAGATGACATTGACGGTCTGCTGGTCACTCCTCCTAGTGAGGACAGCTATTTTCTGTGGCCTTCGCAAGTAGCGGAGTATCTGCAGTTATCCCCTATTTTTATGAACATGGTTGAATTAGGCGGCGCCAGCGCTGCTGGGTCAATTGCCAGGGCTGCTTTAATGGTTGATGCAGGAGTCTGTAAAAACTGCCTGTGCCTTAGCGGTGGAGTTTGGGATAAACAGGTCTTTAATACCCGTGAAGGTAAAACGGCAGTGATGTCCCAGGCAGAGATTGATTATGATTTACCTTACGGCCCCATGGGCTTTAATTCCGGTTATGGCCTAATTGCACGCCGTCATATGGCCGAATATGGAACCACACCCGAACAGCTTGCCAAAATCGCGGTTGACCAGCGCACCAACGCTATGGTCAATCCCGACGCCCTTTTCAAGAAATCTATTACCGTGCCGGATGTTCTGGCTTCCCCCCTTATTGTGGATCCTCTGCATTTGCTGGAAATAGTAAGGCCTTGCAGCGGTGCTTCGGCAGTTATCGTAAGCCGTCTCTCTCCCGGTGCATCTAATAACCACTCCCCGGTAACCATCCAGGGTTTTGGTGAAGCTTACACGCACAATTCTATAGCTTATGCTCCCAGTCTGACCGACAGCCCGATAAAACTAGCCTCCCAGCGCGCTTTCCAGATGGCCGAAGTTGAAGCTAAAGACATAGACTTGGTTTCTCTGTATGATTGCTATACAATCACGGTCTTAATAAGCCTCGAAGACATCGGGTTCTGTCGCAAAGGTGAAGGAGGTAAATTCGTAGAAGACACCGACCTGACTTACAAAGGCAGTCTGCCCTGCAATACTCATGGCGGGCAGCTTTCCTGCGGTCAAGCCGCCTTTGCGGGAGGTATGTCCCATGTTACCGAAGCAGTTCGACAACTGCGAGGGGAAGCCGGCCTGCGCCAGGTAAAAAATAATGATCTAGCTCTGGTGAATGGGAATGGCGGAGTCATGAGTACCCAATGCTGTTTGATCCTGGGGAGGGGCTAATTATGACCGATTATACTAAAACCTATTGGCAATACATATCCTCTGGAAAACTCTGCCTCCAATTTTGTGCGGCGTGCCAAAAATATATATTCTATCCGCGCGGTTTATGCCCACACTGCCTACAACCCGGTTTGGAGTGGAAAGAAGCGACAGGCCAGGGTGTGGTACATAGTTATACTATCGTTCATGTCAGCGCTTTGCCCGACTTTCAGGATGATACTCCCTATATATATGCGTTGATAGATCTGGCGGAGGGTGTAAGGATGCCCTCCAACCTGATTGACTGCCCGCTCGATCAAGTTAGAATAAATTTACCAGTGGAACTGGTTTTTATCGAAAGGAAAGGGAAGACCCTCCCAGTCTTTAAACCGGTTTCGACAGCCTGATCATAACTCCCGGGCCCCCTGGCATGGGCGGAAACGATAAACAATCTTAAGGAAAAGAAGGGAACCCGTTGTGAGTGTCATTAAATCTAATATTCTGCTTCTGCTCGCCGCAGCCATCTGGGGATTCGCTTTTGTAGCTCAAAGAGTTGGGATGGAGCACGTAGGTCCGTTCACTTTCAACGGTGTGCGATTCCTGCTAGGCAGTCTATCATTGATTCCGCTAATGTATTTTCACTCTAATCCCCAGACCTCGCGAATGGGATTTAAGAGTGCGATGCTGCCTGGACTTCTGGCCGGTACGGTGCTCTTCTGCGGTGCTTCTCTGCAGCAGGCAGGGCTCATCTACACCACCGCCGGCAAGGCAGCTTTCGTAACCTGCCTGTACATTGTGCTGGTACCAGTGATAGGCATATTCTTGGGGCAATCGGTCGGCAGGTGGACCTGGCTGGGATGTATTCTTGCCCTTGTGGGACTCTACTTCCTCTGCATTAAGGAGTCGGCATCTATCCAGCTCGGGGACTTGTTGGAGCTGATCGGCGCAATCTTTTGGGCCTTACACATCCTCATCATCGGGTATTTTTCCCGTAGAGTTGACGTGTTGAAATTATCGTTTTTTCAGTTTCTTACCTGTGCCGTACTCAGCCTTGTGACCGCAGCCATCACTGAGACAATGGTCATTGATAATATTTTGGCTGCGGCTGTTCCCATTCTATATGGAGGGCTTTGCTCGGTGGGTATTGCCTACACCCTTCAGGTAGTAGGGCAAAAAAATGCTCCGCCGGCCCATGCCGCCATCATCCTCAGTATGGAAACGGTATTTGCGGTAATCGGAGGTTTTCTGCTACTCGACGAGAGAATCGGGGGACAAGAGATTGTTGGCTGCGCTCTGATGCTGACCGGCATGCTGGTATCGCAACTGCAGAGCCTAAGGTTCAACCACGTAACTCCCCCCTCCTCAACCAGATCAATAGATACATCTCCTTAACAAAAGATCCAGAACCTGGTTGCAAACTGGTAAGGATAAAGCAGAAAAAATGCCCGGTGTGCAACGAAATTTAATGAACATTACAAAGATTAAGCGAAGTAGGCGGGGGAAGAGAAGATTAGGAGTTTGAGATGTTATGTTTTGTCCAGGTTGTAAGAAAGAAATGCAGCATATTTCAGAAGATGGTTCATACAAGTGTCCAGATTGCAAGGGTACATATTGGCACAATGAACCCACGATGGCCTGTCCCAGATGCGGCCGGGAAATGAAACATAACATAACGTTCGGATTCTTCAAGTGTTCACACTGCGGGTCTGAATTCTGGCCTCCTGAAAAGGATGAGATTTCAGACGAAGAGCAAAAGGAAGATGATCCATCAACGTGGAAATGCCATGGGATGGTAAAGGCTATGGGTGCAACCATAAATGGGAAAGGTGGTTCTAAAGCCGGCAAGAAACATAAGAAGAGAAAGCCTATGCCACAGGTCCTTAGTCAGAGATATTTGCTATATTGACACAGTGGAAAAAAATGCTAAAATCAAATAAATCGTTGAAGGGGAGATTTTATATAAGATGGGGAATTGTAACGGAGACGATCCCAGAAAAATATATGTAATCGCAGCAACTTTAGCATGTGCATTTCTACTGCTATATACAATATTTTTTTGTAATGTAAAAGTAACTCAGGCTAGTTTTCATTTTTTTATAAAACCAACCCCAGCTACAATTAATGCAAGTGACGCATTACCAGCACAATTCGAACAGTATAAAAAGACGCTTGATGAGAATTATAAAAATAATATTGAAATAATGGACAGGAAAGTTACATTATTACTCACAATTATAGGAATTGCTGTTACACTTTGGGTAGGAATAAATGTTATTAACTCATCTTACAAAGAAGACATTTATAGAATGAAAGAGGAACTTGCCAAATCCCAAGAACAGATTAAGAAACAACAAGATGAAATTAATGAATATAATAAGATATTATCAGCTACTTCATCAGCTACACAGGACCTTAAAATTACGTTAGATAATTTAATTGCAATGTTGCATCCCAGATAATAAAAGGAGATAAATTTTATCTCAAAAGGTGTTTCAAATTTTGCTTTTACCGCATATACTTTAGATGAAGGTGGTGTTATTATGAGCACAGTCACTCTAGACGATTATGAGATTAATAAGATAAAAACCCTAAGAGAAAGTTCTCAAAGTTTGGCTTCAAGAAGGGAAGAAGTCAAAGAGATTCTTAAAAATAATCCCGAATTGACTGAACAATTTAACCATGCCATTAAAAAACTTGCGGAAGCATTAATAAAAGTTAATAAATTATGATTGTCTTGATAACCTTGATAAAAGATGCTACAATCAAAATAGCTACCCGTCGCTACATAAGCGGCGGGTTTTTCGATTAGTGAGGTGTTTATGAAGGCTGTAGCCATAATACTATTATTTTTCATGGTGATGTTTCTAACTATCTTAGGAGGCGCCTATTTTGATAATGGCTTTTATGGATGGAACAAAGGTCGGGATAACTTTAAACTAATGATACGCGGAGCACTAATGCTATTAGGTGCCTTTTTAAGTTTGTACGTATTTATATGGTTACTTGATCACTAACGGGTTTGTTTCTCTCATTTAAAATCAACAACTCAATTACTAATAGTATATTCATAACCTAATAACATAACTCCGTTTTATCTACTAACCCTGATATGGAACCATTATAGCCTATGAGAACCTATTAGTTTGATTATATAACTCTATTTTTTATGAAATACATAAGGAGAGAGAATGGATAATCCACGAGAAAAAGTGTTTAAAGTGCTGAAAGCATTAAATATTGAATACCAGCTGGTTAATCATCCGGCTGCTTATACAGTAGAGGATATGGACAACATGGACATGAACCGATTTGGAGACGGGTGCAAGAACCTGTTTTTACGTGATGACAAAGGTAGGCGGCATTTCCTGGTGGTTCTGGCCAAAGATAAAACGGCCGATTTGAGAAGCCTTCAAGCGCAGCTGGGTTGTTCTCGATTAGGCTTTGCATCGGAAGAAAGATTATATAAATACCTGCAGCTTCATAAGGGCGAAGTAACCCCGTTGGGTATAATAAATGATTCCAACACTAGTGTAGAAGTAGTAGTGGACAACGATTTAGCAGGCAAGAACAAACTGGGGGTTCATCCTAACGACAACACTGCCACCGTATGGATTTCTTTCGATGCACTCAAAAAAGTTATCGAACAGAATGGCAACGTGATTCACTATGTGATTATTTAGATATCTTTATGGTCATCAGAATCGGTTGTATCTGGACAAAATAGTATCCACATAATCGATCATTTCGGGGGTAAAAAGCCGGGCAATAAATGCCCGGCTCAGACCATAATAACCTTATTTCACTACTTTATATCCAGCGTCATCAACGGCCTCAACCAAAGCAGCCCGTTCCGGTGAACCGGAAACTACAGCTTCCTTTTTGGCCAGGTCTACCTGGACAGCGGTTACCCCGGCTACCCCTTTGATCGCGTTTTCGACCGCCATTTTGCAATGATTGCAGCTCATGCCTTCGCTATCCTGCATAGGGTTGCCGTTAGCATGGGACCCGAATAAATAAATCGCTTCTACTGAAGTAATTTCTTCTTTTACCATATCAGCATATTTTCTGGCAATAGCCTTAAAGCTTATGAGAATTCGCAGAAAAGTTGATACCAGGATCGAACCGCATCCTTTAAGAACAGATAATCCATTTGTTAAGGATGTAATTGCCAGCGGCTTAAAAGTTGGATAAATACTTGGAACGGTAACCTCTGAACACTGCCATAGCTAGGCCACCCAGGAAACTGGGCATTAATTTTATATATTTTAGCAGGCGGGTGTATATAATTGATACCGTTTTTAATGTTTATATTAAATTGCATTTATCACTGCGAGATATAGACAAGATTACAAATAATTTTATTGTTTTTTGCCTGTTCTACAAACACCTTATTGATGAAAGATCAACGTCACAATTCAATACAATTGAAAACATCTTGGAAGGCAATCCAAACCGGAGGTGCTCAAAGGGAAGATGATTCTTTAATTAAAAAATATCGATTATTTATGGTTAATTCTAACGGTGTATCGTTCGCAGAGGAGAGAACATTGGAAATGTTTAGCTGAACCATACAGATACCATTTAACCCAGTTCTAAGTTAGCTAATAATCGGTGGTTTAGCATCGTATGTTTTATGACAATAAAAGGCAGGTAAGATCTGGCTATATAGTAAAGTGGATTTTCTATAGTGTTGTACCTTGAGAAATTAAAGCACGACAAAGCAAGTTGTTATCAGAATAACAAAAATTAGAAGGATTCTAGAAAAACCGATCGAAATTGGCTCATTAAAAGATATTGCTTCTATAAGTAATACATATCTTCATGGAATGCTAAGATAACCGACTATGTTCCAAGGTTCAGATTAGTAATATCCCATGTAGAAGGAATTTTAGATAATATCAGAGACAATGTTGTTGCCTTAGAAAATATATATGGAAAGGTACCAGAAGAAGTATTAGAAAAACTAATTATAGAACGATCTTGATTCAACCGGAGGCCAAAATGATTTCAAGAACATGGCATGGAATCGTACCGATTCAATTGAAGGAAGCATTTGCGATATATCTAGGGGAGACAGGAGTAAGCGATACAACAGCAATTAAGGGGAACATGGGGGCATTTGTAAAGATCATTGAGCAAAGGGAATATGCGCATTTCTTTTTATGCACATTATGGAACTCTATGGAGAGCATGATTTCATATGCTGGAGAAAACCCGACTATTGCGGTTACATACCCTGAAGACGACAAATATGGATTAATATCAGATCCTATTGTTATACATCAAGAAGTAACAACGGCTAAAAACCCTTTTGATGATTAATGAAAGACACAGTTTTGAGAAAAGAGAGTTGAAAGATGCAGCTTCACGTTTTGCTTGATAATAATACCCTCATTGACCGTTACTTTGTGGGGGAGCCTGCGGTATCTTACCTGATTGAGGAGGGTGATTTGCGAATTTTATTTGACGTGGGCTATTCTGACATTTTATCTGCAAGCCCTGCAACCGCAGCAAGTCCATGCCTGCCATTGCACCGATCTGGCTTCTAAAATCGCCCTCTCTCAGGTGGTGAAGATCAAGGAAGTCGGAGTAGGGACTTGCCTGAGTTTTGAATAGCAGCAGGGTGTTAAATAGGAATGAGGGGATAAAGGGTGCTTTTGTGAGGGAGGAATCAAAATCCAATAAATCTCCTGATCGATCCAAAACATTTTCCGGGGTTCCTGTTTCCACAGAGATAAGATAAATATGAAAGTATGTTATAATTTGCACAAGGTTGCCTTTTAAAGAAGTTATGGAAATAACTAAACATCTTCCCCCAACTATTTGTTTCTGCCAATGTGAGGTTTATATGAAATATCAAAATACAAATGACGATAGAGGGCCTTCATCCTATAATCCAGAAAGTTTTGTACCCTCCCCTGATAAAGACCGTTTCCGGGATACCGATCTGAGGGGAGCCGATCTCCACATCAATAATCAATCCATATAACATCCGATTCTTCTGTTTATAAATACTGCTCTTTTTCACATACCTTTAGAGGACTTTCAAAGGCAATATGAATATTATGTTATAATCTGAACAAGAACTCTTACTAATTCAAACAATTCCGGTTCTTTTATTGCCGAAGCAACACACTATAATACGATTTATTCTGGAGGATGTTATGAGTTTTATAGGCAACGTTATCTGGTTAGTATTAGGTGGAATAATCGGCGCCATACTTTGGGCAATAGGCGGCTTACTGTTATGCATAACCATAATCGGCATTCCCTTCGGTCTACAGTGTTTTAAGATCGCCGGTTTTGTATTGTGGCCTTTCGGCAGAGAAATTGAGCCGGGTAATTTTGGTGTGGGCGGGCTTATTTTAAATATTATCTGGATTATTTTTTGCGGATGGGAGCTGGCGGTAACTCACCTGATCATAGGTGGTATTTTTTGCATCACAATTATAGGTATCCCCTTTGGGCTCCAACATTTCAAATTTGCCCTGCTGGGGCTGATGCCGTTTGGAGCAAAAATAATCTAGCAACAGATATTCAAGCTAAGAGGAAGAAACCATGAAAAATATAGGCGAATATAAAACCGACATTTCCCATAAGCAGGATGATGTTATTGACGGTGCCCCGACAGTAAGAGCTCTCTCCAAATTAACCATGCTGGTTGAGAGCGGATACGGGTTGTCTTGATGTCCAAACATTGAAATTTCTTTGAAATATTTCTCCCTAAAATGTATCAGGTGATTGTTATATGAACATTAAAATCAGACTTGCCTATGATGAAATCCCCATTATTAGAATACTGTTTGAAGAATATACGGACATGCTTGGCGTGAATTTGGATTTCCAGAACTATGAGCAGGAACTGGAACATCTTCCCGGCAAATATGCATTACCCGACGGCAGACTCTATTTAGCTTATGCTGAAGATAATCCGGCAGGGTGCATTGCCTTGCGCAGGGTTAACGCTGAAATATGTGAAGCGAAACGGTTATATGTAAGACCTGAATTCAGAGGACAAAAGATCGGGGAGATGCTGATGGAGCAGAACATCAGGGATGCGGCAGAACTAAATTATAGTTACATGTTGCTTGATACCCTCGCAACCATGGATATTGCGAAAGCTCTATATTATAAACTGGGGTTTTATGAAATAGATGCATATTATCAAAATCCACTGGGAAATGTTACCTATATGAAATTGGACTTATAAACGCTGTAAGAAGATTATCGGACCATTTGCATAAACGAGTACCCCGGACTTAAGCTATGAACATTATTCATGGTATTTGAGGTGACATGAAGATGAAAAAAGTATATCGATCCCTATTCGCATTACATGTATTTGTAGGATTAGGAGCTCTCTTTGGAGGGTTGGCAGCTATTATTAATCCCTGGAATCCGCTTGGAATGCCAGTTGAAGCTTTAAAATATTCCCCTTTCAGTAATTTTCTGATACCTGGCATTATACTATTCGTTGTCATCGGACTTGGAAATATTGTCAGTGCTTATGTGTTTCGTTTTAAGTCCAGCTTTCAAGGGCATATAAGCGGTGTTTTTGGTTGGGCATTGGTAATTTGGATTGTAGTTCAGTGTATAATGCTTCATGCAGTAGCTTTTTTGCATGTTTTATATTTTATTATTGGTTTAATTCAGGTCGCCTTATCAATTATCATTTTAATTGAGCAGCGCCATAATTGATTTTTCCACTTCACTCAAAAAATTTGTAGCCGCCATAGGATTTGCAAGGTGAACAGCAATGTATGATATGATATTATCTAAATCTTCGTGAGCAGACTCCGAAACAACCAGTTTATACATTGTACTTTTCTCTAATGCTTTTCAAAGAAGCATCTGCGTTCAATACCTTGCCCTCCGCTATTTGCGCCTCAGCTGCAGCCAATTTGTTATATACATCCAGCATAAACAATTTTTCCTCATACATTTTTACACTCATGATAACCATATCGCCATAGCCGTTTTTTGTAATATATATCGGCTCAGTTGCCTCTCGGCACATTTTAGAGATTTCGGTATTTTTTAGATCTCGACTTGAAATGATTTTTGGCATAATCTTCAACTCCTTTGCGGTATTATTGTGCCATAATTATCCCCTCCGCACAAAACATTCTTTAATTTTCCTCAGAAAATAAAAAATCCAAATACATGAGGTTCGTAATATTGAAAATGTTATAGTAATAGGTCTTATCGAATCATCTGCACAAACGAATATCCCAACTTAATCCCATAAAATATTATTATAGAACCGCAGATGATATTAATCCACCGCATGGCGGCGGCATTTATTTTGGCGCGAAATTGAGAGGTTATAACCGTCAAGGTTAAGAACCACAGAGTGGAGGCTAGGCAGACGCCGATTATAAAGCTGCCTGACATGGCAGGAGGCAGCGAGGCTTTGAAGCCGCCCAGTAACAAGGAACCGTCAATTATGGCCTGCGGGTTGAACCAAGCGATGGTAAAACAGATCCCGACAACTTTTAATAGGGAGTTGCTTTCCATTTTTACATCATTGGATATCTGCGGGCGCGAGCGAATTAGAGTAAATCCTATGTATATGACCAGCAGGCTGCCGGCTAGGAGAATAATCCCTTTAAATACCGGGAAGGTATTGATCAAAACTCCTACTCCGTAAAAGCATGCCAAGGCCAGCGAGATATCAAAGAATATAATTATGAATGCAATCTGAAGGGCCTTTTTCATGGTCTCCCGGGCAGCTGTATTTATCAAATACAGGTTCTGAATGCCAATGGGAGCTACATAAGCCAGGCCCAACAATAATCCCTGCAGAAAGTATTTAAACATTATTGCACCTTATCCGATGAAAGCTACGGTTTTAAAAACGATGTTAGCTATCTGATCTGCCCATCGCCCTGAATGGTAAATTTGCTGGTGGTTAATTCTTTTAAGCCCATGGGGCCGCGGGCATGGAGTTTCTGAGTGCTGATTCCCATTTCGGCTCCCATGCCGAAAACTCCGCCATCAGTAAAACGAGTGGAAGCATTTGCATACACTGCGGCGGCATCAACCTCGGCTAAGAAACGCCGTACACTGCTGTAGTTTTCACTGACAATAGCTTCACTGTGGCCGGTGCCATATTTATTAATATGATCAATGGCTTCATCTAAAGTCTTTACAACCTTAACCGCCATAATTAAATTCAAATACTCTTCAGCCCAGTCGTCATCACTGGCAGCCAAAACACCAGGGACTATCTGCTGTGTTTTTGAACATCCTCTGATTTCCACCCCTGCATCCTGCAGATCTTTAATAATACCGGGCAGGAATTGTTGGGCCACATTTGCATGGATCAGCAGAGTTTCTGCGGCATTGCATACCGAGGGTCTTTGCACCTTGGCGTTATGAACTATTTTTAAGGCTTTATTATAATCACCATCTTTGTCAATATAGACATGACAATTACCCATACCCGTCATTATGATGGGTACGATAGCATTTTCCAAGACTACCTTTTTAAGACCTTTGCCGCCGCGAGGTATTAATACGTCCAAGTAATCATGCATTTTCATCATAAAAACAGCAGCCTGCCGATCCTCGCTATCCACCAGTTGGATGGCCCCTTCTGGTATTCCGCATTGAAGCGCGGCGTCGGAAATCAGACGAGCAATGACACGATTAGAGTTAAGTGCTTCTTCCCCGCCTCTTAAGAGGATGGCATTTCCTGATTTAAGGCAAAGCGCAGCCGCATCAGCAGTAACATTAGGACGGGATTCATAGATGATACCAATTACCCCCATAGGAGTCCGTATCCGGCTTATATCCAGGCCATTTGGCCTCCGAGATGCATCGATTAGTTCTCCTACTGGATCAGGCAGTGCAGCTATATCCCGCAGGCCCTGGGCCATATCACGAATACGGCTTTCATTCAGGGTAAGCCTTTCCAATAAGGCCGAAGTTAACCCCTGGCGAGCTCCCTGTTCCAGATCCTGCGCATTGGCAGCCAGTATCTCAGCCTGCCCGGCTTCCAGGCTATCTGCCATAGCTTGCAAGGCTTCATTCTTAAGATTGGTCGATGCAGTTGCTAGAAAGCGGGCTGCTTTCCGGGCCTTTATACCCTGATTTATTAATATTTCCTGAATAGTTTCCATGTTAATACCTCCACTATTAGATAATTAATGACCATGACAACGGAAATCCAGTCCTGATGATAATCGATTAATCCATTCCATCAATAAAAGAAAGTCCGCGCAAATCATAGAAGTCAGCGATATCCGCGTCTATCGGTCCTATTTCTGGATCAGCATTTAACCCACAGGTTATTTCGGTGAATTACCTCATCATAGTCTTTCTCGCCCAGAATCTTATCTATGTCAGCCGACTTTTTACCGGCGATACGCCTTATTTCCTCGGCACTGTAATTGGCCATACCCCTGGCAATTTCCAGGCCATCACTTGACAATACTGCTACAACTGTACCCCGTTCAAAGTCACCTTCTACCTCTGTAATTCCTGAAGCCAGCAGGCTTTTGCCCTTTTTCAATAAAGCGGTTGCTGCTCCCGCATCAATAGTTAATTTTCCATGTAATACGGTTCCAAAGGCTATCCACTTTTTACGCGCCTGCATTTTCTCATCCCGCGGAACAAAAAGGGTGCCCAGCTTTTCTCCGGTAATAATTCGCCGGATGACATTTTCTTCGCTGCTGTTGGCAATAATCATTGGAATCCCAGCCGCCATGCAGACACGAGCTCCCCTTAGTTTGGTAAGCATTCCACCGCTGGAAAATGCTATGCCGCGGTTAGTGGAATTTTCTTCCATATGTCCAGTAATCTCGTATACTTCACTCTGCAAACATGCTTCTTCGTGAACACGTGGATCCATGTCATAAAAACCATCTACATCCGACAATATAATTAACAAATCTGCATCAACGATACCGGCTACTACGGTAGAAAGCATATCGTTGTCGCCGAATTTTATCTCCTCTACTACCACCGTATCGTTCTCATTAATAATCGGTATTACCTTCATATTTAGAATCGCCAGGAGGGTATTGGTAGCATTCAGATAGCGCATTCTTTCATCTAAATCCTCACGAGTAAGCAAGACCTGCGCTACTGTTTTTCCATATTCGGCGAAGAACTTCTCATACATATGCAATAAGGCACCCTGACCAATTGCAGCCAGAGCTTGCTTTTCGGGCAGAGTCCGAGGCACCTTTTTCAGCCCCATACGATTTGCACCCGTTCCGATAGCTCCAGAGCTTACCAGCAAAACTTCAATATCCTGGTTATGTAAATCAGCCAGTTCCCGTACAATACGCTCCATACGCCCCAGGTTCAATTGACCATTTGCATGAGTTAAGGTACTGGTTCCCACTTTAACTACAATTCTCCTGAATCTTTTAAATTCATCCCTCATATTCCCAACACTTCTCTTTCAACAACTGAATCCCTCTCAACCTAACCTATAGAAAGTCCGCGTAAATCATATATGTCCGTGTCGGTCACCCTACGGGTACTACTGATGTAAACTTCGTTTACTTTTAAGGTTGCTGATGTTCACTAACTTTCACTATTAAGGTTGCCGCGTCTATGGTCCTAAACCCATTCCTATTCGCTGTAATCAAATTCCATATCTTTAATCCTAACCGTATCTCCGACCTTGATACCCTTTACCTTCAGCGCCTCGTCCAGCCCCATTCGGGCAACAGTCTTTTGAAACCTCTGCAGGGATTCATCCTGACTGAAATTAGTCATAGTAACCAAATTTTCAATACGTTTGCCCGAGACCTGGTAAACTCCATCGATCAAATCGATTGTGAAAGGTATATCTTCTTCAAAACGTCTTATAATCCTGGACTCACCTCTATATTCCTCTGCTGGGATGGCCTGCAGCACAGCATAAGTCTTTTCCATCAACTCGTCTATACCCTTCCCGCTAACTGCAGAAATACCATAAACCCTGTCACCATATTTCTCCTGCAATTCCTGCAAATTTTCCTCTGCTCCTGGTATATCTAATTTGTTAGCCACTATCAGATAAGGTCGGTTAAGCAGTTCAGGGTTAAAATATTCCAGTTCATTACGCAGGGTTATAAAGTCGTCCATAACATTCCGGCCATCTACCTGAGCGGCATCCAGTATGAAAAGGAGCATCCTGTTTCGTTCCACGTGACGCAAAAAATCATGTCCTAATCCTACACCTTCATGAGCTCCCTCTATTAAACCAGGTATATCGGCAATCACGAAGGAATTTTTATCTCTGGTTAAAACAACCCCCAAATTAGGAACCAGAGTAGTAAATGGATAGTCGGCAATTTTAGGCCGGGCAGCTGAAACTCGTGATATAAAAGTGGATTTGCCTGCATTAGGAAAACCAACCAAACCTACATCTGCCAGTAACTTCAACTCTAATCGGATCCATTTCTCTTCCCCCGGTTCACCATTCTCGGCCATAGAAGGGGCCTTGTGGGTAGCGTTGGCAAAGCGGCTGTTGCCCCTTCCTCCTCGGCCTCCACGTGCAACCACAACTTCCTGCCCCTCAGCAGTCAAGTCTGCGATTACTTCACCGTTGTCATCATCTATTACGATAGTTCCAACCGGAACCTTCACCATCAGATTCTCGCCCCAAGCCCCATGCTGGTTCTTACCAACTCCATGAACCCCTCGATCGGCCTTGAAATGCTTCCGATATTTAAAGTCCATCAACGTGCTCATTCCTTCATCGGCAACAAAGACCACATTTCCTCCCCTGCCGCCGTCACCCCCGTAAGGGCCGCCCATCGGGACATATTTCTCCCGACGAAAGGCCACGCAGCCATTTCCGCCGTCTCCACCCTTAACATATATCTTAGCATGATCAATAAACATTAACTCACTCCTTGTTAACCCTGATCCCCACCGGACTTTTCTCCCACTCTTCGCAGGAGAAGAACATATCTATTCCCCCATCATCCTCGTAAATAGAAAGATATATTGCTACATCCTCTTCCGAACCAATCCTATTCTTATTCAGAACAGCCATACTCTGACACGGTTCACCACTTGCTTTTAATATTTCCCATGAATCTATATCTATATCCTCATATCGAAGGATGATTCCCATATCGTATGCCATTAATATCTGATCATAAAAATAGAGGGAGCCCTTGCCACTTAAAGCCTCAAAGACGATCCTTTCCGAATTTATATCCTCAATTATCGTACGAAGGTATTCCTTTACCCGTTCCGGCTTCCCCATATCAAGATAGCCGCCGATGACTTGTAAGTGATTGGCAAAATCATGCCTTACTCTTCTCAGTAAATCTACCATCTGTTCAGCTTCCAAACTTCTCGCCCCCATGTTATTCCTAATAATAACAAAAACCCCTGAAACATTCCAGGGGTTGGTAAATCGATGCAGTTTTCGGGCTTTATCTAAATAGTAGCGGTTTCCTCAACCGGGTAAACACTGACCTGCTTTTTAGTTTTGCCTTTTCTTTCAAATTTAACATTGCCGTCAACTGTGCAGAATAGTGTATCATCTCCACCTATCATGACATTTTTGCCAGGGTGAATTTTGGTACCTCTCTGCCTGACAAGTATATTCCCAGCTAAAACAAACTGGCCATCGCCTCTTTTTACTCCGAGACGTTTAGATTCACTGTCTCTACCGTTCCTAGAGCTGCCAACACCTTTCTTATGTGCCACGTTTAAAACCTCCCAGTAAAGTACTTTAGTATATTGTAATTATTCTGCAGGAAATCAGCCCTGCCTCTAACCTTCGATTTTTTCGATTTTGATCTTGGTATAGGACTGCCGATGGCCCTGTTTCCTGCGGTAATTTTTTCTCTTTTTGTATTTGTAAACCGTGATCTTCTTTTCTCTGCCCTGTTCAATTACCTCAGCGATAATCTGGGCATCTTTTACTGTCGGAGTGCCGATCTTGGTGCCATTTTCGTCTTTAACCATCAGCACCTGATCCAGGGTTAATTTGTCGCCGACTTCACCTGCTAATTTTTCAACCTTTAGTATTTCTCCTTCAGCAATCTTGTATTGCTTGCCACCTGTTTGAATTACTGCGTACATTAAAACACCTCCACATTTCTTAGACTCGCCGGTCCCAAGGTAGGCTGTGCCGTTTTAAAACCCGAACCGCGCGGTTGCAAAAACGTGCAACCATTTAACAAATTAACATATAAAATGCCTTACGTCAAGCAGGAGATATCGGCTGCATTAAACCGAAATTATATTATAATCAGAAAGATTGAGCCTTTCATTAGCAACCAGTTTAATTTTTTTGCCTGTCACATTCTTAATATACATCAGGTTCTTTTCATCATTCATAATAAATTCCAGCAGGTGAGGGTGCATTTCACACACAATTTCATCGTTTTCGAGATAGCCCATGTTGGCCAGCTTTCTTTTTACCTGGCAGGCCAAAGAAAGTATATTAATTGTATGACCCCGTCCATGACAATTAGCACATTCATCATTGAAAACCTGGGCTATTCCGTAGCGGGACTTTTTACGGGTCATTTCCAGAAAACCCAGCCCAGTCATACCAATGATTCGAGAATGAGCCTTATCTTTCTCTAATTCCTGGCGAAGAACTGCAATCACGTCCTCCTGATTTTGCTTGTCTTTCATGTCAATAAAATCTATTAATATAATACCCCCAATACTGCGCAAACGAAGTTGACGGGGAATTTCCATTGCAGCTTCCATGTTCAATTTATGAACTGTATCTTCGAAATCATCTTTGCCGGTAAACTTTCCGCTGTTAACATCAATTACTGTCATAGCCTCGGTAGCATCAAAGATCAGATATCCGCCACTTTTTAACCATACCTTACGGCGCAGTGCTTTGCGAATATCTCTTTCAAGGCCATATTTTTCGAACAGATCTCCTTCAGTATATTGTATCGGTGTAGAATACCCTGCATCCTGCTTGTTGATAGATCGTTCTATTTTATCTTTGAGCTTAAGATTGTTAATTATAATGCGTCGTATGTCGCCATCGAGATAGTCACGCAGGGCCCTTTCAAGCACATCTACATCTTCATAAATTAAAGCAGGAGCTTTGTTCTGATCATATCTATGCTTGATCTCTTTCCATACTTCCAGAAGCCTGCGCAGTTCACCCATAATTTCGTTGTCTTCTGCCTCGATGCAAGTAGTACGCAATATAATACCCACTCGATCAGGCTTATTTTTTTCTATTAAATTGCGCAGGTAGCTTCTGCGTCTGTCACCCACTATCTTGCGCGAAATAGATACGTCATTCTGGAATGGGAGTAAAACCAGGAAATGACCGGGAATGGTAATATCACCTGTTACCCGGGCTCCTTTCTCAGCAAAGGCCTCTTTTTTAACCTGCACCATTACTTCCTGCCCACTTTTTAAAACATCTGTTATGCTGGCACCCTTATTAGAAGATACCCGAGCTATATCGCCCGCGTATAAAAAAGCGTTCTTGGCCAGTCCGATATCTATAAAGGCACAGGAAAGACCTGGTATAACATCTTTCACCCGGCCTTTATAAACATTGCCCACATTTTCTTCCTGATCTGCCCAAAATACCTCAACCAGGCGGTCTTCTTCCACTATTGCCACCCGTGATTCCCACGGATATATCTCGGCAATTATATCTCTAGTCAACTACTACACCTTCTCTAGTGAAATTCCGCTTTACCGGAAATGTTCTCCTTTATGTTTCACTTTACTTCCATTGGTGAATAGAAGTTATCTCCCTTTTTAATATAATTCCCCCGTCGCCAAAAATCCAGCATTAGCTCCTTGCTAATCCCATAAGTGTCAAAGACATCTAGTATTTCATCAAATCTTATATTAAGGGGTTCATTAACACTAACCTGTACACCTATAACTTCCACTTCATCCTGGGGATTAACTACTATCCCGAAAATCCCGGGCCGCAGATCCTTTTGCTGCTGCTTGTTTTTACCCCTGCTCTGTACTAATATTTCGCCCTGGTCTAAAATACGATTGGTGATATCTCCAATCTCAAGGTCGTTCTTCTTTATCATAAAAGCATAATCAGCCGCATTCACTACCTTCATCAGGGACGGTGTACCAGCAGGTATCTCCCGGCAGAAATTTATATGCATACCTGGAGGAAGGGCACTGTTCATGGCTGCCATAAAGTCAGTCGCGGACATGGAGTTCAGCTCCAGGTCAAAATATTCCTTCTCTCCCCAAAGCCCTACCGGTAAAATTGTACCCATAGACAGCCGAATATGAGGATTAAACCCCTCACTGAGCAGGTAAGGTATCCTCGCTCGGCGCAGAGTACGTTCCATGAGATGCATCATATCCAGATTGGCCAGAAACTTTAGATCCGGGCTCACACTATATTCTGCTCGTAAGCGCATTTTGCCCTTCCTCCTTTAAGTCAAGATTTACCTCGAAGCCAGGGCAAATACCGCATCCTACACACCCTGCCTGACGGCAGTCGGGGGTAGAGAGACCAGTTGATGCCAACTCGTTTTGTTCGCATAAATAAGATTTGTTTATCCCGGTATCTATAAAATCCCAGGGTAATAATTCAGCGTAAGCGCGTTGTCTCTCGACGTAAAAGGCAGGGTCAATCTGGCAGTCGGAAAAAGACTCCATCCACTGCTCGAATTTAAAATATTCCGACCAGCCATCAAATTTACATCCTTTTTGCCAGGCTTGATAAATAACGTCAGCCAATTTCCGATCCCCTCGGGCTAGTACTCCTTCCAGCATGCTTGTTTGGCTATCATGGAAACTTAGTTTGACATTTTTTATTTTACGGCTCGTAAAATATCTGCGCTTTTCATCAAGCTCGGCAATACTAGCTTGAGCACGCCACTGGAAAGGAGTATGTGCTTTGGGTACAAAACAGGCTAGGCTGGCCCGTACTTCTACAGATCTGCGTGAAAGGCGGTTGCCGATAGATTTCACTCTGGTCAGCAGTTCCAATATGCCATCCAAATCTGCTTCCGTCTCGGTGGGCAGCCCCAGCATGAAATAGAGTTTGACCGAGTTCCATCCAGAGCCAAAGGCCGCTTCAACGGCTTTGAATAAGTCTTCCTCGCTTATGTTTTTATTTATTACATCCCGCAAGCGCTGGGTTCCAGCTTCAGGCGCCAGGGTAAGCGTCGTCTTACGTACCTTCTGCACCTCATTGGCCAGATCGATAGAAAAGGCATCTACACGCAGAGAAGGTAGCGAGACCCCTATACCCCGTTCCCCATAAGTTTTCACTAAATCCTTTACCAGCTGGTTTACACTGGAATAATCCAGAGTACTTAAAGACGCAAGGGATACTTCATCATAACCGGTGTTTTGCAGCTGGCTCTCAGCTTGCCTCTTTAGAACTTCTACACTCTTTTCTCTTACAGGCCTATATACAGTGCCCGCATGGCAAAATCTACAGGCGCGCTGGCAGCCACGCATAACTTCAAGCACAGCTCGATCATGAACAATCTCCATATACGGTACTATGGGTTTTTCGGGGAAGTAACTATTATCAAGGTCCCGAACCAGGCGTTTACGAACTATGGCTGGTGCCTCTGAGCATACCGGGCGCATTATCTGAATAGTCTTGTCCTGCTTATATTCAACCGTATATAAAGCAGGTACATAGACACCTTCGATAGAAGCAGCTTTTATAAGCCGTGATTTGCGATCCAACCCCTGATTTTGCTGCAGGCAGTCCAGGAACTCCAAAATCAGTTCTTCACCCTCACCGATAAGAAAAGCATCAAAGAAACCTGCAAATGGCTCCGGATTGAATACAACAGGCCCCCCAGCTATAACCACTGGGTCGTTCTCCTGACGGTCTTGGGACCATAGGGGGATGCCCCCTAGATCAAGCATATTTAAAACATTGGTAATCGATAATTCGTATTGCAGAGAAAATCCCACCACATCGAAGCTTTTCAGGGGGGTGAACGATTCCAGAGAATACAAAGGAATTTCTTTCTCTCGCATTAATTCTTCCATATCAGGCCAGGGAGCAAAAACCCTTTCCATTAAATGTCTGCTCCTATCATTTACCAAGCCATATAATATCTTGCTTCCTATGTGTGACATGCCGATTTCATAAACATCTGGAAAGGCAAAAGCCATTTTCATCTGGCTTTGTTCCCAATCCTTCTTTATCATATTCAGCTCACCGCCAGCATAACGCGCCGGCTTAGAAACAAGCGGCAAAATATCCCTAAACAGTCTGTCCTTCATAACCTGCCTCCATTTCAAGCAACAATCGAAAATCATTGTTAATATCTTATCATAAAACCTTATAACACACTAAAAGTCATAAAATCGTTTAATTTAACAATCCCGCAGCCGAGCACCAGGTCCTTTTTCAAAAAAGCACTCGATCAACTCCGCTTCGCTGCGCATCCCGACCAGGTGATCAGCTTCATCTACAGCGACAACCACCATATAATAGCTAGGCCGGGTAGATTCCAGGATTTTTTTCAGCAGTGTATCTTCGCGGCTTATAATCTGTTGGGATGGAAGAACGCCGTGTTTGGCCAGCTCACTTTTCTTATTAACTAAATAGCGCATAAAAGCATAAGCCACTAATAGTCCTTCACGGCGAGCGGCCCAGTATAATAATAATCCTACCAGGATATAATTTGCACCGCTATGCTGGTAATAAACCTTGTATATACCCACAAGGCTTAGAATAACAGCAATAATCTTACCTATAGTTGCTGCCCGTGCGGTAGCCTTTTTATAACCTATAACACCGGACAGAAACGCTCGTAAAATTCTACCGCCGTCTAAGGGAAGAGCCGGACATAAATTAAATATACCCAGAAATAAGTTAATGTTTATAAAAAGAGGCAGGTATGAAGAAGTGATACCCTCATGCAGAAAATAAAAAATTCCAGCCAGGGATAAGCTGACTGCAGGACCGGCCAGGGCAATATATACTTCCCGATCTGGTTCAAGACCGGTAAAGTCCTCTATCTTAGCCTGCCCGCCGAAGGGAAGCAGCTCTATTTCTGCTACCTTTACGCCCAGAGCCAGAGCCATTACCACATGGGCAATTTCGTGAACCAGAACGGCGACAAATATAATAAGAACTTCACCGGTTAACCCCAGGGCAATATAGATCGCACAAAGCAGCAGAAAGAAAAAGTTTACCCGGATACGCACCCCGGCAATTTTCCCTAACTGCATCGCTATTTAAATATACTCTGGGGATTGACCGGTCCATCTTTACCTCTCACTTCAAAATAAAAACTTTCTCCGGTTTTGCCTATTAAGGCATCCTGGTCTATGCTGCTGCCCTGTTCCACCAATATTTCATTAAGCCCTCCATATAGTGAGAATAGGCTGCTATTATGCTTGATCAATACCGTTCCCTGGTTACCGTCACGCTTTATTTCCTCAACCTGCCCATTGAGGATAGGTTTTATCTCGGTCTTATCTTTCACTTTTAGATATATACCAGAAGTGAATTTCTGTTTTTGTTCCTTCTGGCTCCAATGCCATCCGTAATTACTTTCTATATCTAAAAAATCGCAAGGTTTGCGGAGCACCAAGCCTCCCGTAACAGGCAGGGTGTTACTCAATTTCTCGGAGCCGGGAATACTCACGTATCGGGAAAGTATCGCTCCCACATCATATTTATTGTCCATAATATACCCCAGAACCGGTTCTACTATCTGTTTACTGGTATGACCTGACTGCATGATTAGCCCGACCACGGATACGATAATAATAACCCCCAGCAACCTCAGCTTAAAACTTCGGAACATATTCAATCACCACCCCTGGTTTTTATTAAATATATAATTTTATGACAGGATTTATGCCAGGGGTACAACAAACAATAAGCCGCCTATAAAAGGCGGCTTTAATAGCTTTTTTATGACCAAAAATAACTGCAACTTTAATTTTTAGCTTTTACCCCCGGTTACTTCACCTCATAGTCTATATCAATAGTCTTCCCACGGGCTTTTTTTACGATTTTGTTATACACTCCACCGGGGAGTAAGTAGCGTGTAAATTCCAATATCTTGTCAATCGTCAATAACAAATCATCTTTACCATCCCAGTATTCAAGCAAAATAGAACGATCTATACTGTTCATGAATCTTTTTAAGATCAAGGCAATTAAGAGCAGATCATCAATCTGTCCCACAAAGGGTATAGCATCAGGCAATAAATCCAGCGGAGAAATAACATAAGCAACCGTTCCCAGCAGCAGAGCCTTTTCCTGGGCCAGAACCCTTTTATCTCCTACCAGCCTGTAAAGAAGTTTAACGAAATTAGGAATTAACATCAGTGCTTGCTTGGCTTTATCTTGGATTGATTCTTCACGCTTCTGTTCTGAGTCCATAATCTTATATACTCCTTTCCTAGAAAACAATCTTCTTTCCTCTAATATTTACGCTAAGTATCAATCCTACTCCTATCATATTAGTAATCATAGAACTCCCGCCATAACTCAGAAATGGCAAAGGTATTCCTGTAATCGGCATTAAGCCAATACACATACCAATATTTTCGTAAATATGGAACAGCCACATGGCAGTTATACCTGCTACGATAAGAGTCCCATTCAGTTCCCGGGCATTATAACTGATGACTACGGACCTTAATAATAGTAAACCATAGAGTAAAATAATTAATGAAGCTCCTAAAAATCCAAGTTCTTCACCTATAACAGCATAGATAAAGTCCGTATGACGCTCAGGCAAGAAATTCAATTGAACCTGCGTTCCGTTAAATAAGCCCATTCCCGTAAAGCCGCCTGACCCAATGGCAATCAGGGACTGGATAGTATTCCATCCGGCTCCGCGGCCCCCTTGTCCATCTTTGTAGGGGTCTACAAATACGGCTAAGCGTTTAATTTGATAATCATCCAGGGGCAGCCACATATTAAACTGAAAATGCATAAAAACCATTAAGGCAATAAAGGCAGCCAGCCCTCCTATAAGCCATGATAATAACCGGGGATTAGCCCCGGCTAAAAACATCATAGTAATCGTTATGATTATATACACTAGAGCGGTGCCAAGATCAGGCTGCATCATAATTAATATAAAAGGTAAGCCCATATATAGAAAACAGGGAAGGAGCTGACTAAAGGTATTCAGTTCGCCTTTGCGACGGCTAAGGAAATCTGCAAATGATACTATTAACAAGATCTTAGTGAATTCTGCCGGCTGCATGGGCGGCAGTCCCGGAAACGCGATCCAGCCTGTGGTACCCCGTACCTCGGTACCAAAAATCAGTACGACTATTAAAATTATTACTGAAATAGAGTATAGATAACGGCTGTATTTTTCCAACTGTGTGTAGTCAAATCTAATAATGAAAAATGCCAGCACAATACCCACAGTCATAAAAAAAGCCTGCTTTTTCAGATAGAAATAAGCATCCGAGGTGATGCCGCTGCTGGCACTGTATAATATTATCAGACCAAATGCCAGTATAACACTCAGAATAAAGAGAAAATATTTATCAATAAGTTTAAGTCGTTTTATGTTCAAAGCCATAACCCCCCTGGTTCATTATAAGGTTAATAAAAATATTATGTCCAGTAAACAAATACAGGCAAGTATGGCTCTCTTTGTAATATCTAATAAAAGAGGTAATCCCTGGTTCATAGCCTGGGACTACCTCTTCATCTGACATATCTTCTATATCACTGTTCTTAGATTAGACGTTGACTACTCTTTTCAAGCTCTTAACAGGAATGTTAGCTATTAATGCCACTGAATTATCTTCATTCTCAAAATTTACCAGCAGGCTTTCTACATCAATATCCATATACTGTTGGATGACCTCAATCAAATCCTCCTTTAAGGCTTTAATCAATTCTGGTGATATCATGCTGCGGTCATGGATAAGCACCAGCCGCAATCTTTCCCTGGCCACATCTTTACTACCCACGGACTCTTTTCCAAATAATCTAGTGAAAAAATCTAACAAAATCACCCCTCCTCAAACTACCTGGCAAGTTTTAACATCCTTTTGAACCGGGTCATAATATTGGATGATTCATCTAGTGAATACATAGGGACTTCTTCGCCCATTATTCTGCGAGCTATCTTGCGGTAAGCTTCTCCAGCACGGGAGGTATTTCCCAGCACAGCAGGTTCTCCGCGATTAGTCGATATTACTATACATTCATCCTCCGGAACCACCCCGACCAAATCAATGGATAGGATATCTATAATATCGCTTATGTCCATCATGTCCCCTCTTTTTACCATTTTGGGACGGATACGATTTATAATTAATCGACTATCGGTTAGTCCTGCTGCCTCCAAAAGACCTACAATTCGATCTGCATCCCTGACAGAAGATACTTCTGGTGTGGCTACAACTATAGCAGAATCCGCTCCAGCAATAGCGTTCTTAAAACCCTGTTCAATACCAGCCGGACAATCAACTAAAATGAAATCAAAATCCTTTCGCAATTCGTTGGTCAGATTTTTCATTTGATGTGGTGTGACCGACGTCTTGTCTTTAGTTTGAGCGGCAGGCAGAAGACAGAGTCCTTCAAAGCGCTTGTCCTTAATTAGAGCCTGCTTAAGTTTGCAATTACCATTGACCACATCTACTATATCGAATACTATCCTGTTTTCCAGCCCCATGACCACATCTAGATTTCTTAATCCAATATCAGTATCCACAAGTACCACTTTCTTATCCATCATGGCCAGTGCTGTCCCCAGATTGGCAGTAGTGGTTGTTTTACCTACTCCCCCTTTACCGGAAGTAACAACCAAAACTTTACTGTTCATCATCAAGCCCCCCACTATATTTTTAACTTCTCAATAACTACCTTTCCTGCCCTGATTCGTGCAAGTTCAGGGTTGTTAACTACAAACCTCTCTCCATCCGGCGCACGTGTGATATGATTGGCAATTCTAAGCTGAGTTGGGTTTAGGCGAAATGCGGCAATTACTGAGTCTTCATCTCCTAACGCGCCAGCATGCGCCATACCCCTTAGAGCACCCATTACCAGAATATTGCCTCCCGCAATAACTTCTGCTCCCGGATTAATATCTCCTAATATAACGATGTTTCCACGTGTAAAAAATTTCTGTCCTGATCTAAGATGCCGGCATATCATAACCGTTTCGCCGCCCTCCAGCAGGTCATGGCTAGTCGGATCTATCACCGTACATTTTGAAGACGGTCCTGGAGAACAACTTTGACTATTCCTCAATTCTTTCAGCTGCAAACCATGTTCAACCAGTACAGATTCTAATTCACGCAGCTGCCTTTCAGTTAATCTTTTGACGCCCGTATCAATACAAACCTGTTTTTCATCTCCATACTTCTCTACGACCGCCAGACTTTTTTCCAGTTGTATCTTCATTTCCTCCAGACTGCTAAAAGCACTCAGATCTATAACTAACTCAGAATTCGAACTGTCGGCTAATACCTCAACAGACACAGCATGGCCTCCCATCAAAATGCAAAATAACCTTTCCAGGCTTATGCCTGACTAATTAATTCTATAATTAACATTTTTTTCCTCTAAAGAAATATAAAATAATAGGGGTAATCAAATCTGATTTCCCCTATTAAGGTCGTTTACCCCTTATAAAATTAATTGATTTTCCGACAATGCCATTCGACATATTGTTGCAGTTCATTTTCTTTGAAGCATTAGGCCTGGAATCCAGCTATAAATTAATAAACATTACTCAGATTGTCTGTTCATGGTGCCGTCTGGACTGTAGGCGGATTTTGCTGCGCCATGATCTCAGCATAATGATCCTTAAGTCCAAAGTACTGTTCAAAAACTGCTTTAGCTACCCATCCTGCGGACTCACTGCCGTGCTGACCGTATTCAACTACTCCGGCAAATGCCACAGTTGGATTATCCGCGGGAGCAAATGCTACAAAAACGCCGTGGAATTCTTCTAAAGAATTATCTCCTACCCGGTTGGTCTGAGCTGTACCTGTTTTGGCCCCTACCTGAATATTTGAAGGAAAATCGCTAAAAAGAAAAGCAGCTGTTCCTCCCGGTTGAGTTACTTGAACCATTGCTCTCCTGGTTTCAGCCATATTCTGAGCAGATTCGGAAACCCGATGGATAATCTCGGGCTTAATCTCTTGCATTACTTTTTTATCTGAAGACAATACCGTTTTCAAAATATGTGGGCGCATTAAATCGCCTCCATTAGCAAGTGCAGCTATATAATTGGCCAGCTCTATAACGGTATACTGGTTTGAGCCCTGGCCTATAGACATATTAAATGTATCAAAAGGCTGCCATGTAGTATCAAAATTATAATCGATTTGGTATTGTGCTTCTAACCGGGCCTTCTCGTCTTTTTTCTTCTTTTCGAGGGTCTTTACCTCATCCGCACCATTAGCGTTTGAAATCAATTGGCTGTATTTATCCTCTAATTGTTTTCGCAGTGATTCATACTTGCGGTCAATGAGCAGTGCGTTGATCTCCTTTTTCCAAGCCGGGGTGGGAACTAGACCCTGAGATTCAAAAGGTAAATCAATTCCGGTTCTATCACCCATTCCAAAATCCTTGGCAACTTTAATTATAGCTTCTTTTCCAGCCCGGCGCCCCATTTCCTGGAAATAGACATTGCAGGAAGTGGCCATGCCGTGATAATAATTGACATTTCCGTGAACCCCTGTGCAGGGAATATAGGGAGCTATCCAGTATCTGCCCTGGCAATTAACGAAATCGTTTAAAGGGTTCATGGAATTGGTTTCCAGTGCTGCCATTCCTGTAATCGGTTTAAATGTGGAACCTGGTGGGTAAGTGACCTGAATAGCACGGTTTAAGGCGGCCCCAGGTTCCATGGGGTTATATTTTGAGCCCTGCGGAAAATAATAATTTGCCAGTGTATTGCTTATATTACCCTTCCAGTCATCCGGACTCATAGTGGGGCTGCTGCACATAGATAAAATCTCGCCAGTTTTTACATCCATCAGTACGGCAGAACCTACCTTAGCTTTCGGGTAATTTTTCTGCAGACGCGCCAGGTTATCAGCCATGGACTTTTCCATCACAGTCTGCAGCTTGGTATCAATAGTAAGTTTAAGGTTATTCCCTGGTATAGGGTCAAGGGTTACCAGTTCACCTACGGGCCTGCCCTGTGCATCGACCTCAACCCGGCGAGCCCCGTCTTTCCCTCTCAGCTCAGCTTCATACTGCTTCTCTATCCCCGATTTGCCTATTAAACTATTTATGTTGTATTGTTCACTGGCAGCAGCTAATTCTTCAGGATTAATTGAGTGAATATATCCCAATAAATGTCCAGCCAAGGTTTCCTTAGGATATACTCTTAAAGGCTCGATTGTAATCGCCACTCCTGGAAGAGACTGGCGGTTTTCTTCAATTTTCACTACAAGATCCCAGGGTATATCACGCATTATGGTTACAGGTTCAAACAAGCGGAACTTTTGTAAGGCAATTTTATCTTTAATAAATGTTGTTGTTACTTCTGGATATTTAGGTTGGAGAATACTAACCAGCCGTTCCACTAACTTGTCCTGAACATTTCCTTCAGGGTTAGTCAAACTTAAGGTATACACCAGTTGATTAGCCGCCAGAGTATCATCATTTCGATCATATATTTCTCCCCGGGGGGCTTTTATGGAAACCAGACGGATTCTGTTTTCCTTTGCTTTGGTTTGGTATACATCGCTATAAAAAAGCTGTACTATGACTAATTTCACGCATAGTACAGCAAGCAGTCCAATGACTACCCCGGCGTATATTTTTAACCTAACGTTTAAATCTCCCTGCCTCATTTATCGATCTCCCGTTTCCCTAAGAAATCCCCTATTAGAAGAACCATAATACCAAATGTACATTGGAATTGCGATCATAGTATTATAAATTCCCTGATATAAAACGTTTATTAATATGGATCTATCAAGGTTAAATACCTCAAAACTGGTTAGCGACAGGATAAATAGAACGCTGGAATTAATTACGGTTCCACTGATAACTCCTATTATGCCAACCAATAAATTTTCCTTAAAAACACTCGCCTGCAGCCTGCCTATAATATAGGCAGTAATACCTTTACTTATCGAGTTTATGCCGATAAAGCGTCCTATATAAAGGTCTTCTAACAAGCCGCATAGCACCCCGTATATTGTCCCCTTATGAGCCCCGTTAAAAATGGCATGAAATATTACCAGGACCAATACCATGTCTGGTATAGCTCCCTGGATAGTATTCGATCTGAAAAGTGTGGTTTGCAGAAATAAGGCCAAGATGGGCAGAAATACCAGTATAAAATAACGCATGCCGGGTTACACCCCTTTGCTGACTGGATCTTCTACAACTCGAAATTCTTTGATCACCAGTACTTCTTCCAACTGGTTGAAATCAACTGCGGGGTCCACGGTAGCCGACAATACCAGACCATTGGCTTCCTTTTTAATATCCTTAATCAAACCGATTAAAATACCAGGGGGATATGTTTCCGACAACCCGGAGCTAACAACCTTATCATTGTTTTTCACCTGAGAGTAATAAGGAATGTTAATCATTCTTAGTGTACCGTTGTCACCCATCCCTTCAACGATTCCCTTGGTCTCACGAGTCTCCTGTAAAATGGCACCTACAGCCATCTCCCGGTCAGTAATGAGCCATATTTGTGATGAATTGCCGCTGACACTCACAACCTTACCAACCAAGCCATCAGGGCTGATAACAGGCATGTTTATAGCTATACCGCTATCGGCTCCCTTATCGATGGTTATGGTCTTGTACCAGTTATTAGGACTACGCGCGATAACTCGAGCAGCTTCTAATACATATTGATCTTGTTGAGCTTGCTTATAGTCCAAAAGAGTTCGTAGGCGCTCTACTTCGGATTTATTTTCTCTTAGCTGCATATTTTCAAGACTTAAACGATTATTCTCAACCTCTAGGGTTGTCAGGCGTTCTTGCAGAGCTTGCCCACCCACCAAATCAATTCTTACACGACTGATTCCTTGTCTCAGCTTATCTACCCCACCTTGCATCGGGGCATAACTCTCCCGTATAAGCTTTTCCAGCAGGGTTATTTCCTGACGGTTGCTGGAGCTTAATTCCATAATTATAAGCAGCAGCAAGGCTGTAAGCAAAATAGTCCAAAAGCCTTTTCTTTTAAAATATTTAAACAAGAGTCCTCTCCTAGTTAACTGTTTCTTTTAGGGTTAAGCAAGAGCCGTTTTAAGTGTTCTATATTTTCCAGGACCTTGCCGGTTCCGCGAGCTACTGCCAGTAAAGGTTCTTCACATACATAAACCGGCATTTCTGTCTCCCGGCTGATCAGTTTATCAAGGCCCCGCAGTAAAGCTCCCCCGCCAGCCATTACTATTCCCCGATCCATAATGTCTGAAGCCAGTTCGGGCGGAGTCTTTTCCAAACAGACTCTAATTCCATCTACGATTTGCTCAACTGTTTCTTTCAGTGATTGCTGAACTTCAGCAGAAGAAATTTTAATAATCTTCGGCAATCCGGTTACAAGATCACGGCCTTTAACCTCGTAGTACTCCTCTGGACCTTCCCAGAGTGCAGATCCAATGCTTATTTTAATGTTCTCAGCCGTACGTTCACCAATGAGAAGGTTATAACTCTTCTTTAAGTGTTGAATTATCGCCTCATCCATTTTATCTCCGGCTACCCGTACCGATTTAGCTGTAACAATTCCTCCCAGAGAGATTACAGCTACCTCAGTAGTGCCGCCTCCAATATCAACTATCATATTGCCGGTGGGCTCATGGACCGGCAGGCCGGCTCCAATAGCTGCAGCCATAGGTTCCTCCAATAAATAAGCTTCTTTGGCCCCACCTGTCAGAGCAGCTTCCTTAACCGCCCGTTCTTCTACCGTGGTACAGCCTGTTGGGATGCTTATTACCACCCGTGGTTTCATAAAGGAGTTCTTTTTATCCAATGCTTTACTAATAAAATACTTTATCATTGACTGAGTTACGTCGAAATCGGCTATGACTCCGTCCTTCATTGGACGAATCGCCACTATGTTGCCTGGAGTCCTGCCTATCATCTGCTTGGCCTCTTCTCCTACCGCCAGAACCTTGCCGCTATGAACCTGGATGGCAACAACAGAAGGTTCTGTGAGAATAACTCCACTCCCCTTGACATGAACAAGCGTATTAGCTGTACCTAAATCTATGCCCAAATCTTTACCAAAAAACACTTTATCGAATCCTCCTTAAGCTTATATTAAACCTTTTTCTTTAAGACTACAGTAGATATTTTCTCCAATAATAACATGATCAAGTACCTCTATCCCCATAATATGACCTGCATCTACCAGACGACGGGTTATTTCAATATCTTCCCGGCTGGGTGCAGGATCACCACTGGGATGATTATGCGCTAGAATTATGGAAGCAGCGCTGCGTTTAACTGCTGTTTTAAACACTTCGCGAGGATGTGCTATGGAACTATGCAGTCCCCCCACTGAAATATCCTCTTTAACAATAAGACCGCCTTTCCTGTCAAGGTATAAAACCATAAAATGCTCACGGTCATAGTCCCGCATTTCTTGGATTAGCAATTGGCTTACGATTTGTTTTACATCCTCCGGAGACTTTATTAATATCCTTGTTTCAACATCCAGGGCTATTCGTCTTCCTATCTCAAGTGAGGCTTTAATACTGGCAGCTTTAGCAGGGCCTATTCCTTTGGCCTGGATAAGCTCTTCCAGACTAGCCTCTTGCAGACGCCTCAGACCATTGTAAGTATCTAGAAGCCGGTTAGCTAATTCTAGAGCACTGATATCCCTGGTGCCTTGACCGAGAATGATGGCTAGCAGTTCGTGTTCATTAAGAGCATTTTCCCCCTGGGCCAGAAGCTTTTCCCGGGGACGCATATTTACGGGCATATCCTTAATAAGAGTTGTATATTGCATGGTTAATTCTCCCCCAATATGTCCACGCCCTGTTTTCTCAACATCAAATTAAGCCGGCTTAAGGGCAGCCCCACTACGTTAAAATAACAACCTTTAATATGATCTACCATTAGAGCACCCTTGCCTTGAATAGCATAAGCACCTGCCTTGTCCCACCATTCTCCGCAGTCTAGATAATTGTTTATTTCACCGGGAGAAATGGGGCGGAAAAATACATCAGTACTCTCAGCCGCCAATTCAGCAACATTATCCTTCGCATCCATAACACAAAGACCAGTAATAACCTGGTGGCACTGACCACTTAAGCGGGATAACATCAAGTAAGCTTCATCCCGGTTCTCAGGCTTACCCATAACGGTTCCTTCCCAGACTACCACAGTATCGGCTGCAATTATAATTCCCTCATTCAGACACCTGGAAACTTCCTGAGCCTTTTGGAAAGCGATAGTTTGGGCCAGTTCTTGCGGCGAGGCAGGAACAGAAAGGTCTTCAGTTATATTGGCGGGCGAGCTGATAAAATCAAGCCCCATTTGCTGCAGTAATAGCTTCCTTCGAGGTGAACCAGACGCCAGTATTATCTTTTTCAAACCGTATTCCTCTTCTTGACTTGCAGAAGTCAATAATATCAAGCATGCTGTAATTTCTGACCCTACACATTAACAGTACCTAACGGATTATTGCATTTATTCCGTGGAAGCCCTTAAAGTCTTTTATAAAATATCCAAGCAATAAGAAATCCCAATATGCTAAAAAAATTGATATGAAACATAAACCCAAAACTTAAAGAAAATACATGCAAGTCCATGGTAAAGGTGGGGAGCCCAACACTCGAAACATTTCCCAGCAGACTCATCGAAGGCCATATTTTTATTATAGCGTCCCCGATCCAGCCGCCGACAATCCCCCCCAAAGCCATTAGAAGCAATAATAATTGCCAGCCCGGATAAGTTCTAGTTCTGCTTGCCACTATATGACCTCCAGCATATATTTTTTCAAGTGTAGCATTAGTATAGGGTAAAAACAAGGTTGATGAAATTGGCAAGATAATAATGGAGTGAAGCCCAAAGCATTAGAAAAGCCCGCTATTTAAGGGCATCAGGCATGGAAAGAATGGTTTGAAAAATTTATTCCCAAATAAAACAAACGGCCTTTAGAAAAAAGCCGTTACAGAGTGTCAATAAAGTCAGGCCGAGCAAAAAAGTTCAAGGGCAAGGCATTAATAAAAGCCTGTGATTGAGGCGGTATAAGGTATGGCGACACACCCCCTTAGGGGGAATGTCCCCGTATGAAGTACGTCGATTGAACAGGCTTTTGTTAATAACGCAGCTATTGGGGTTTTTTGACGGTCTGAACAAACGGCAAGCCGTTTGTGTCATCTGTATGAGATCTTACTTGTAGACTGGCTTATTCAACGATTAAAGGACAAGTTAAAACTCAGCACCTTAAGATTGACTGATAAGTCAACGTTTCTAAGAATAATATCAGACGGCACCCTGAGTACCCGAGGAGAAAAGTTGAGAATAGCGTTAACTCCAGATGATACCAGTCGGTCAGTTACATCTTGCGCAGCAATTGCTGGTACAGTAATTATTCCTATATTGATGTTATGTTCCTCAACTCTTGTCTCCAATACATCTAGTGGCTCTATAGCCACATCAGCGAGTTTCTCGCCCACCTTCTGTTTATCAATATCCAAAATTGCCTTTATGGCAAACCCTCTTTCCCGAAATCCCTGGTAAAGAGCCAGAGCCGACCCTAATTTACCGGCTCCTATTATAGCAATATTCCATTGTTGATCTAATCCCAATATCTTGGTCAAATGTCCCAGTAGTTCTTCTACTTTATAGCCTACCCCGCGTGTACCGAATTCACCAAAATATGCAAGATCCTTACGTACCTGGGCCGAACTGACTCCTACACTATCGGCAATTTCTTCTGATGATACCGTTTCAACGCCTGCATCCTTTAGGTAATGAAGCTGCCGGGAATAAATAGACAAGCGCATTACTGTCGCTTCGGGGATTTTGTAAACCTTCAAGTTCCTAACTCCTTTTATCAATTACTGTCTTCTTATTATGTAACCTTATCGTTTGATTTGTAAATATATTTTAATCAATAAAAAAACTCCGTCCCTATTACCGGGTAGAGTTTTGACTACCTTATGTCTAGATTTAAGCTTAGCTGAAAAGAAGGAACAATCGATAGCATATGATCGATACCAGAGCGGATGAAGGGATGGTTACAAACCAGGCGATAATGATTTGCCGGGCTATATTCCAGCGTACCCCTCTCAGCCTTTTGGCAGCACCAACTCCCATAATTGATGATGAAACTACATGAGTGGTACTGACCGGAACCCCCATTAGGCTTGCCCCATATATAACTGCGGATGAGGTGAAATCAGCTGCAAAACCATTGATGGGCTCAATGCGGAATATCTTACCTCCCATGGTTCTGATGATTCTCCAACCGCCAAAAGCAGTACCTGCTGACATAGCTATCGCACAAGAAATTTTGACCCATAGGGGCACATAAAACCCATCAATCATGCTCGCACTAACCAGACTCAGGGTTATAATTCCCATGGTTTTTTGTGCGTCATTAGAGCCGTGAGCAAAAGATGCCATACAGGCGGACAATACCTGCAGCTGCCTGAACTTGAGATTCGTTTTTACCGGCGAAGATCCTTTAAATACCCAAAAAAGCAGCGTCATAATTACACTGCCAATGACCAGGCCGATAATAGGTGAACTAATAAGCCCAGCCACAATCTTAATAAAACCCTGCCACAGAACTGCGGCTGAACCGCTCCTGGCAATTACTGCTCCGATCAACCCTCCAATTAGGGCATGTGATGAACTGCTGGGTATACCAAAATACCAGGTGAACAAGTTCCAGAATATAGCTCCTGTAAGTGCAGCAACTATTACCATGGGGACTACATCATGAGGTGCCACTATGTTTTTGCCTATAGTAGCCGCTACCGCTGTACCACTTAAGGCTCCTAAAAAATTAAAAGTGGCCGCAACTCCTATAGCAGCTCGAGGAGATAGTGCTTTAGTGGAAACAGAAGTAGCAATCGCATTGGCGGTATCGTGAAATCCATTTATATAATCAAAAACTAAGGCAAATATTACTATTACAATAACCCATCCAACACTAAACATACTTAACCGCTATTCCTTTTAAAATATTACTGACGTCTTCACAATAGTCCAGAGTAGTTTCGAGATGTTCATATATCTCTTTCCATTTGATCATATAAACTGCATCATTAGTTTGCTCAAACAAGCGTGCTATACCTGCCCGGTATAAATTATCGCCCTCTTGTTCATGTGCTCTGATTTTTTCACAGGATGCAATAATACTGTTATGATTGGTCTTTACATCGTGCAAATTCAAAACAGTCTTTTTTATTTCTTCTGAAGCTTCTTCCAGAACACTTACCAGGGCCGGAATATATTTTTCTTGAGGCTGTTCGCACTTATAAATTACCATTTTTTCCATAGTTCCTTGTACATGATCCAAAACCTGGTTTAATGATTGGGCTAAACCAAGGATATCTTCCCTGTCGAAAGGCGTTACGAATGAGTTATTAATCTGTTCCATGACCTCACCAAAAATACGGTCACCACGGTGCTCTACCTCATTAATACGCTTCAGATTAGCTGCAGGATCACTGCGATCAGCAAAATATCCTTTTAAAATCTGGGTAGCTACGCATATGGCCTCAGAAGCCTCTTCGAAATAGTGGAAGAAACGATCATCCTGGGGCTTTAACTTAAAACCCAAACTGATACCTCCCTAATAAAATTGTATACACATACCTATTGCTTATTATAACAATACTTCTTTTAAATCATTGTTAAAATACTGTTAATTATTGATTAAGACTTTGCGCGCTTCGTCAAGTACATAAAATGAGCCCGTGATTACCATGTATTCGTCCTCCTGTAATAATTCCAGCCCTTTATTTACTGCTTTGGTTATACTCTTTATATCAATTACTTCTATATCGGGATATATGTCCTGCCACAATTCCTTAACCTCATGCCAGGTTGTACCCCTCGGCCCATGAGGCCTGGTCACTACAGCAATCTTAGTATTCCGGCCCATAGACCGTAATATGCTGTCTCTATCTTTATCATCTACCAGACCAAAAACCAGAACCTTTTTCCGGCCAGGCAAAAGCAAATCTAATGAATCTGCCAGAGCTAGAGCCCCCTGAGGATTATGAGCGGCATCAGCTATCACCAATGGCATCCGGTTAATGACTTCAAGTCGTCCGGGTATACTTAACCCAGACAGAGAACGTCTTATAGTTGGCTCATCAACCCTATAACCCATTCCTTCCATCACTCTCAGGGCGGTTAGCGCAACAGCCAGATTCCGAAGCTGATAATCACCGCAAAGTGAGAATTCCACCCCATCCATCTTGAGTCCTTTTCCTTCTATGTTTAGAAACTGGGCATCCAGATTAGGGCTCACTGCATGGGTTAGCATAATCTGAGAACTCTGGTAAAGTTGAGCCCCCAACAACCTGGCCTGGTTTTTGATGACTCGCAGGGCTTCGTCCTCCATGATCCCGGCTATAACTGGTACACCTGATTTTATAATCCCAGCTTTGTTAGCTGCAATTTCTTCCAGGGTGGTACCCAGGTAGGCAGTATGATCAAAATCCACTCCGGTAATTACTGAAACCAGTGGAATTATTACATTAGTTGAATCATAGCTGCCTCCCATACCGACTTCCAGTACAACTACGTCTACCTTTTCGTTTTTGAAATATTGAAAAGCAACTGCAGTCAGCACTTCAAATTCTGTAGGATGAGATTCTCCTCTCTTTATCATCACCTGTATATGTTTTTCTATACTATCCAGAAGTGAATCAAAAATTTCATCCCTTATCTCCAGACCATCAACCGTGAATCTTTCCGAATATGAATGCAGATGGGGCGACGTAAATCGCCCCACCTTATAACCAGCTTTAATCAGAACATCTGCAATTATCAGAGAAGTAGACCCCTTGCCATTGGTTCCGGCGATGTGTACATATTTTAGGCCCTCCTGAGGATTACCCATCTCCTCTAACAAACTCTGTATCCGTTCCAGACCCGGCTTACTCCCTAATGCACTTAATTGCCATAAGTGTTGTTCTATTCGCCTTTTAATATCTGAAGCCGTTGTAATATCCCCTCTTTCCTGAGCATAGCTTCCTCTTGCCTGCCTTTTTCCTTTTCAATTACTTCCAGTGGTGCCTTGGCCAGGAATTTCTCATTATTTAACTTCGCCCCAGTTCTGTCGATATCTGTTTCTATAGTCTTTAGATCCTTTTCCAGCCGTCCTACCTCTTTCTCAACATCTATTACTCCTTCCAGCGGAACATAAAGCTCGGCAAATGAAAGCAGGGCGGAAACAGCTTGACGGGGCTTCTCCTCTAAATTCAATACTAACTGTAAATCGCTGACTTTTGCTAATTCTCTGATATAGCTGCCGTAGCTTTTAAACAGTTTTATCCAGTTCTCATCTTTACATACCATAATTACTTTAATCGAGGCGCCGTGACTCAAATTAAATTCAGCGCGGATATTACGTACTGCGCGAATTGAACCCATAATTGCCAGCATTTGCTCAACGGCCTCCGGTTCTATCTGGTTTTGGTCCACAACCGGCCAGGGCTCTAACATAATAGTTTCATGGTGTCCCGATAAATATTGATAGATTTCTTCAGTAATAAATGGCATAAAGGGATGCAGCAATTTCAATATCCCCATAAGTACATCGCGCAAAACTGTCTGGACTACTGCTTTCTCCCTGGGGCTGGCGGGACGGAAGAGCCGAGGTTTGGCAAGTTCAATATACCAATCACAGAATTCATCCCAAATAAAATCATACATACCCCGGGCTGCCTCACCAAGTTCATATCTTTCCAATAGCTCTGTTATTTCTGCTATTTTGAGGTTAAGGCGGGAGTGCATCCAGCGGTCTGCAAGAGTCAGTTCATCTTTCCCGATCTCAACAGGTGTAAAATCTTCCAGATTCATTAGGACAAAGCGGGCTGCATTCCATATTTTATTCGCGAAGTTCCGGGTATTCTCTACCTTATCCCACTGAAATCGCACATCGTTTCCGGGCGTAACTCCTGTGATTATGGAAAAGCGCAGTGTATCGGCACCATATTTCTCAATTACCTCAATTGGATCAATTCCATTGCCCAGGGACTTGCTCATTTTTCTACCCTGCCCGTCAAGAATCAGACCATGAATATTTACTTCGTGAAAAGGTACTTTTCCTGTCTGTTCAATGCCGGAGAAAATCATACGGGCTACCCAGAAGAAAATTATATCCCTGCCTGTTACAAGTACGCTGGTGGGATAAAATTGCTGCAGATCAATACTATCATCCGGCCACCCCAGGGTTGAAAAAGGCCACAGGGCACTGGAAAACCAGGTATCCAACACGTCTTCATCCTGCTTCAATTGACTGGAATTACAACCAGGACATTCAGTAGGATTCTCCCTGCTGCATATAACCTGGCCACATTCCTGGCAGTACCATACCGGAATTCGGTGCCCCCACCACAACTGCCGGGAAATGCACCAATCTCGTATGTTTTCCATCCAATTAATATATGTCTTGGTAAATCTTTCGGGAATGAACTTTATTTCGCCATCCAATACCTTTTGAATAGCCGGTTCAGCTAAGGGCTTCATTTTCACGAACCATTGCAGAGAAACCATGGGTTCAACAATGGTATCGCAGCGTTGGCAGTGTCCCACTGCATGCTGATGTTCCTCAATCTTTACCAGATAGCCTCCGGCTTCTAAATCCTTGACAACCTTTTTACGGCATTCCTGTCGGTCAAGACCCGCATAAGGGCCTGCATTTTCGTTCATGCAAGCATTTGCGGTCATTACTACGATCCGTTCCAGATCATGCCTTACTCCCATCTCAAAATCGTTAGGGTCATGTGCAGGGGTCACCTTGACCGCACCTGTGCCGAATTCCTTATCTACATAATGATCCTCAAAAATAGGTATCTTTCGCCCTGTCAATGGAAGCACTACGTTTTTGCCTATCAGGTGGCTGTACCTTTCATCACCAGGATGTACTGCCACTCCCGTATCTCCAAGCATAGTCTCCGGCCTGGTAGTTGCTACAACCAGAACCTCGTCGGAATCTTCGATGGGATATTTAATATGCCAGAGGTGACCATCTGTATCAGCATGTTCCACCTCAATATCAGAAATCGCAGTCTGGCATTTAGGGCACCAATTAATAATATAATCACCCTGGTAAATCAAACCCTTTTCAAACAAGCTTACAAAAACCTCTCGGACTGCCTTGGAACATCCTTCATCCATTGTAAAACGTTCTCGGCTCCAATCACAGGAGGACCCCATGAGGCTAAGCTGTTGGGTAATACGATCTCCATACAGCCTTTTCCATTCCCAAACCCTGTCCAGAAATTTCTCCCTGCCCAGATCATGTCTGGTCAATCCTTCACTAACCAGACTTTCTTCAACCCGGGCCTGGGTAGCAATTCCCGCATGATCGGTACCCGGAAGCCACAAGGTATTATAGCCCTGCATTCTGCGCCAGCGTGTGAGTATATCCTGCAGGGTATTGTCAAGCGCATGTCCTAGATGAAGTTGTCCAGTTACATTCGGGGGCGGCATTACGACCGAGAAGTGTTTTTTGCTATAGTCATTGCTAGGAGCAAAATAGTTGTGGCTCTTCCAATAATCGTACCATTTACCCTCGACCTTTTCGGGATCATAAACACTTGCTAAATTTTCTAGGGTTGACATTGATTGACCTCCTCAGTCACTTATTTAAAACTAATTTTAATCTTACAGCCTGAATCTGATCCCATGTTTTTTGAACATAGATCTTCCGCTTAATATATAACCTAAATTTTACTTAAAAAATACAGCCTTGCGCAAGTCATAGTTGATGATTCTTGTCTAAATATTGCGGCTATGCTAAGCTAATGGGCAGAAGGAGATATAATTACCTATTTAACAAATTAATCTAGGAGGAAAAATGAAAAATTCAAAAATAGGAAGAAATGATCCCTGTCCCTGCGGTAGCGGAAAAAAATATAAGACCTGCTGCCTTGGATTAGAAGGTCTGGTTGACAGAAATGAAAAGCCTTTCATGCGCTATAGTCAGTTGATATCTACTATTAAATTAAAACTTGACCAGCAATATAAATCCCAAATAAAGAAAATGCGAAAACCTCTTCAAGAACGGTTTCTTCGCTTATGCACGGCCAATTATCTACCCCAGGAACAGGAATCTATATTTTCCGACTGGCTCTGGTTTGATATGACAGACAGCGAAGGGACAACCTTTGGCAGCGAATATCTTGCCCAAAACGGGGCTTATATAGAAGAGCCGCTGCGGAATTGTTTACAATCACTAAATTCATCATATCTTTCGTTATACCAACCGATAGGGATGAATGGTGATTCACTCCTGGTAAAAGACTTTATCACCGGCGAGGATAATCTTATCTTGCTAAAGGAACCTTTAGATGCTGAAATAAGTGAGGATAAGCCGTTATTATTGGGCCGCCTGGTTGCTTTACCGCTCGGCAATGTATTTTCAGGTATGGTCCTCATGATGAAGAATGACGATGGTCAAGGTGAGTATATAAGCCAACATATTAATTATCTGCGCGAGCTTAAAAATGAGGATGACATTACTGTTTTAATGAAGAATTACGGTGAAATTTTCTTTGGGCTTTATGACCGTGCTAATCGCAAAGCCCTGCTGCCTTTGAATGATATTCGCGTGCTCTTAACTGAGGAAGGTATTCCTGATTTAATTACAACGTTGGAAGATTCTGAATTCTTCAGCTTTGTACATGAAACCGATGGTATACGCTGGTATGACCTCCAAAATAGCTCTGGCAATGCACGTCTTGGAATAAATAGCAGCTATTTAGTAAGTTATGCCGATATTGTTGGTGATATTATTCGGATGAAAAATTGGATGAGCAGCTTAATTCCCCAAAGAAATTGGCAGATAGTGAACAGCCTCTTGCTTTTCCAACAACCTGCGCCGGAATTGGACCACATCTGGTATACGGTAATAAAAGATCAGGAAACTGAACGCTGGCTGCATACCCCACATCGAGAATTGGATAATAAAACTCCCCTTGAAATTTTAGAAGATGAACATGGACAGGAACGTATTTATGTTATGTTGGATTCTTTTGCATCTCAGGCATCTGGCAACGAATACAGCGAAGATTTAATAAACTACATGCGCAGCAGAATAAAATAGAAAGTAATTAGCTTTCACTACTTGGGGTTATTATCTCTGCAATTGCTGCGGCGAGTTCATCTATTCCCTCGCCGGTTTCTGCGGAAAAATAAAGGGGAACCTCTAAAAGCCCCAGAGTTTTTTTAATCAAAGTCAGCTGTTTCTGTCTTCCGCCTCGGGAGACTTTATCTGCCTTAGTGGCAACAAACAAGACCGGAATACCGCAATGCTGAAGCCAGCTTTTCATCAGTATGTCATTCTCATTGGGTGCATGCCTTATATCTAAAAGCTGAATTACCCCCTGTACCTGGAGGCGGTTTTGTAAATAGTTTTCGATCATTTTCCCCCATTTTTCTCTTTCAGCCTTAGAAACCCTGGCAAACCCATATCCAGGCAAGTCTACAATATACCATTGCTCGTTTATTAAATAATAGTTGATGGTACGTGTCTTGCCTGGAGTAGAACTGGATTTAGCCAGGTGTTTGCGATTTACCAATTTATTTATAAGCGAAGATTTGCCAACATTAGAACGTCCTACCAAAGCTATTTCAGGAAATTCTCCCTCCGGTAACTGTGCTAAATTAACAAAAGTACCACTATACTCAGCCCGTTTTATATGCAGCATCATAATTTATATTTCATCCGCATTTTGCAAAGCGGCGGCAAGTACTTCATCCATATGGCTTACAAGGATAAATTTCATTTTCCTCTTTACATTGGAAGGTACTTCTTCTAAATCTTTTTTATTTTCGCGGGGGAGAATAACAGTATCAATACCTGCTCTATGAGCTGCTAAGGCCTTCTCCTTTAATCCGCCAATGGGCAAAACATTACCTCGCAGAGTGATTTCGCCGGTCATAGCCACGTCGTTTCGAACTGCCCGTCCTGACATGGCAGAAGCCAGGGATGTAGCCATGGTAATACCTGCCGAAGGGCCATCCTTTGGTATTGCTCCTTCGGGTACGTGAATGTGAATATCGTATCCTTCGAGAATCTCGGGACTAATCCCCAACTCCTCCGCTTTGGATCTTATATATGTCAAACCTGCCTGTGCTGATTCCTTCATAACATCACCTAATTTACCGGTAAGAGTGAGCTTACCTTTACCTTTTATGAGCGCCACCTCAATCGAGAGGATGTCGCCTCCGGTTTCAGTCCATGCCAAACCAGTAGTTACACCTACCTGACTTTTCTTTTCAGCAGTACCAAAACGGAACTTCTCGGATCCTAAATATTTCACCACACTATTTACCGTTACATTAACAGACATATTCTTGTCCTTTACTACCTGACGGGCTACTTTCCTGCATATGGATGCAACCTGTCTTTCAAGACTCCTGACCCCGGCTTCCCTTGTATATTCTCTAATAATCTTGCGCAAGGCTCCCTCAGAAAATGTAATATTCTTATGCTTAAGCCCATGTTCTTTTACCTGTTTAGGTACCAGGTATCCGAGGGCAATGTTTAACTTGTCCTCTTCTGTGTAACCTGATATATCTATAACTTCCATTCTATCCAAGAGTGGCCGAGGAATGTTATAAATAGAATTTGCAGTCGTAATAAACATTACTTTAGAAAGATCGAAAGGTATCTCCAGGTAATGATCGCTGAAAGTACTATTCTGTTCCGGATCTAGAACTTCCAGGAGTGCTGAAGCTGGATCACCCCTAAAATCTGTGGTCATCTTATCGATCTCATCAAGTAGAAATACTGGGTTTCTGGAACCAGCCTGCTTTATACTGTTGAGAACTCTTCCGGGCATAGACCCAACATACGTTCTTCTATGACCCCTGATTTCAGCCTCATCCCGGACTCCTCCCAAAGACATACGCACAAATTTGCGCCCTAAGGAGCGGGCTACTGATTTACCCAATGAAGTTTTTCCTACTCCAGGAGGACCGACCAGACACAATATAGGACCTTTCATCTTTTTGGCCAGCTTTCTGATAGCAAGGTATTCCAGTATCCGTTCTTTGGGTTTCTCCAGACCATAATGATCTTCATTTAATATTTTTTCCGCAACATCCAAATCCAATCGGTCACGGGTTTCTACAGACCAGGGCAGCGAGAGTACCCAGTCGAGGTAATTGCGTACAACAACTGCTTCTGCAACCACCGAGGGCATCTTTTCTAATCTTTCAAGTTCTTTATTTATCTTTTCCAGGGCTTCTTCAGGAAGGTTAGCTTTCTGAATTCTTTGGCGTAGTTCCTCCACTTCGGCGGATCTTTCGTCTTTTTCGCCCAATTCTTTTTGAATGGCTTTCATCTGCTCGCGCAGGTAGTATTCCTTCTGGGTTTTCTCCATTTGTTTGCGAACCCGGATATTTATTTTCCTTTCCAGTTCCAGAACTTCCATTTCTTTGGCAAGTATCTCACATACATAGTTAAGCCGTTTAGTGACATCCATGGACTCCAGAACACTCTGTTTATCGGGTATGCGCAAATTTAAATGAGATGCAATAACATCTGCTAATCTGCCAGGTTCCTCAATAGCTACCACAGTTACCACAGTTTCCGGCGGAATCTTCTTGCTCATCCTTACGTACTGTTCAAACTGGTAAACTACGGTTCGCATTAAGGCTTCAATCTCAGCATCTTTTGTCACTGTTTCGGTTTTATATTCTTCAATGCCCACTTTTACATAATCACCATAGGGAATATACGTTTTGATGACAGCTCTGTGGAGGCCCTCAACCAGTACCCTCATGGTGCCTCCAGGCATTTTTAGAACCTGCCTAATCTCGGCAACCGTGCCCACTTCATATATATCTTCCTCATCAGGTTCATCAGTTTGCGCTTCCTTTTGAGTAGCAAGAAATATCTCCTTAGAGCCTAGCATAGCCTCTTCTATTGCGTTAATGGATTTTTTACGTCCTACATCAAGATGAATAACGGTATAAGGAAAGACCAGCAAACCCCTAAGAGGTAATATTGGTATTTCGCGGTAGTTTGTTTCGTTTTCCTGTGACATGAAAATACCTCCCAAGCAAGTTTCATTCTACTATATGGGTTAAGTCTTCGCAATAATGGTACATTATTCCTTCATTAAAGCAAATTGTAGCACTTCGTTCAGGTTGCGTACAGGGGCTACTTGAATATCAGTGATGCTGCTGAATATATTCAGCCAGTTTTCCTGCGGAATCAGTACTCTTTTTATTCCCGCGCTTCGTGCCGCTTCCACCTTGCTAATTACTCCACCTACCGGTTTAACCAGGCCATAAACTGAGATTTCGCCCGTCATGGCTACCAGATTGTTAACTTTCACATTATTCAAAGCTGAATAAATAGCGGTAGCTATTGAAACCCCAGCTGAAGGGCCATCTACTGGAGTTCCCCCAGGAAAATTGATATGGATATCAAAATCATGAATGTTAAGTCCGAAGTTAGCTTTTAGCACTGTCATTACGTTTTCCACGGCTCCCAGGGCCATGCTTTTCCGACGCAGCGTCTTTCCGCCTGTTCCAACCTCCTCTTCTTCAACTACCCCGGTGACTGTCCAGGATCCTCTGCCTTTTTCTGCTAAAATAACCGATGCTTCTACTTCGATTAAAGTGCCGACATTAGCACCGTAGACTGCCAAACCATTTACCACTCCGACCAAAGGAGTATCCTTTATTTTTATTTCCGATCGGGCAGATAGATGACCATTATTTATTACTTTTTGCACAATCCTCTGGTTAATTGTTGGTACCATTTCAACCTGTGCAATCCCGGCCGCCAGTTGGACTATGTTAACTGCTTCACGCCCATTGCCGGCATGCCGTGTGATTTCTTCCAGAGCGTCTTCTTCCAAAAGCAGATTAATCTTTTGTGCCGCATTGCGTGTTATATCCTTAATAGATTTGTGTCCCAAAGGTTTAAAGAAAATCTCCATGCACCTTGATCTTAAAGCCGGGGGAAGTTCGCTGGGCATTCTTGTGGTTGCACCCACCAGACGAAAATCAGCAGGCAGGCCATTTTGAAAGATATCATGGATGTGTTCAGGAATATTCTTATCGTTCTCAGTATAGTATGCACTTTCTAGTAAAACCTTACGATCCTCTAACACTTTAAGTAGTTTATTCATCTGCAGGGAATGGAGTTCTCCTATTTCATCAATAAATAATATTCCCCCATGCGCTCGGGTACATGCACCGGGTTTGGGCTGCGGGATTCCGGCTGCTCCCATGGAACCAGCCCCCTGATATATGGGATCATGAACGGAGCCAATTAAAGGATCGGCGATATTACGTTCGTCAAATCTACATATAGTGGCATCTACTTCTACAAACTTGGCCTGTTCTTTAAACGGCGATAGTTTATTGCTGCAAGCTTCTGCAAGTACCAGACGGGCTGCTGCAGTTTTGCCTACCCCCGGCGGACCATAAATAATAACATGTTGTGGATTAGGGCCGCACAGGGCTGATCTGAGAATCGATATGCCTTCCTCCTGACCTACAATATCGCTAAATGTTCCAGGGCGGCTTAGACTTGAAAGGGGCTCAGTTAATTTTACGCTGCGCAGTTGTCGTAACCGGATATTTTCCTTTTCGGAAACTCTTCCCAGTACAGCTTTTTTATTTTGCTGGCTTCTTAGCATGTTCCAAAAATACATCCCGATTACAATACCAAAAAACAACTGTACTAAGTATAAAATTCCTCCATACTGCATAAAAAAATCATTCATAAGATTTTATTCCTTTCTTATCTAATCATTGTTATTATTCCCGCCGGAATGAATTGAATTAGGAATAAAACCAGTAAAAAAAGGTAGCTTACGCTACCTTTTCCCAACTGAATGAAACTATTGAAATAATCTAATTGACTCTGCGCTTAGCATCCACCGTAACTAGCAAAGGTTTTTCCTTTTTATTGATAACTTCCTTGGTAATTAATACCTTTGTTATATCTATACGTGAAGGGACTTCGTACATCACTTCGAGCATGACATCTTCAATAATGGCCCGCAGCCCTCTAGCACCGGTATTGCGGTGTAATGCTTCTTCGGCTATGGCTTGCAGCGCGTCTGGCATAAATTCCAGATCTACCCCATCCAGCTCGAATAACTTCTTATACTGCCGCACTAATGCATTCTTTGGTTCTGATAAGATTCTTACCAGAGAATTTTTATCTAAGGCTTCCAGGCTTACAATAATCGGCACTCGACCTACAAATTCGGGTATCAAACCATACCGGAGAAGATCCTGCGGCAAAATCATATTCAGTATCTCGCCGATTTTTTTCTCTTCCCGACTCTTAATGTCGGCACCAAAGCCCATCACTTTTTCGCCAACACGGTTTTGGATGATTTTGTCAATACCTTCAAATGCTCCCCCGCATATAAAGAGTATATTACTGGTGTCTATCTGGATGAATTCCTGATGAGGATGTTTTCTTCCTCCCTGGGGGGGAACACTGGCCACCGTACCCTCAAGAATCTTCAAGAGAGCCTGCTGAACACCTTCACCGGATACATCACGGGTTATACTGGGGTTATCAGTCTTACGCGCTATCTTGTCAATTTCATCAATATAAACAATACCCTTTTCTGCCTTTTCAATATCATAATCAGCGGCTTGAATGAGCTTGAGTAAAATGTTCTCTACATCTTCGCCTACATAACCTGCTTCAGTCAATGAAGTAGCATCTGCAATAGCAAAGGGAACATTTAAAATGCGTGCCAGGGTTTGAGCCAGCAATGTTTTACCGCTTCCTGTCGGCCCGAGCATCATAATATTGCTTTTTTGCAGTTCCACATCATCCAGCTTCATACCCAGATTGATGCGCTTATAGTGATTATAAACTGCAACTGCCAGAGATTTTTTCGCCATATCCTGTCCAATTACATATTCATCCAGGGTTTCCCGAATTTCCTGCGGTTTAGGTATATCTCCGAGTTCAAACCCGATATCTTCAGACAGTTCTTCTTCAATAATCTCATTACATAATTCGATGCATTCATCACAGATGTATACACCGGGCCCGGCTACCAATTTCTTAACTTGATCCTGGGTTTTGCCACAAAAAGAACACTTTAACTGGCCTTTTTCTTCCCCATATTTATGCATACTCTCACCTCTCTTTCGGAAGGCTATTTGGCGCTAATCTTCGTTTGGCTTAACACTTCGTCTATAATACCATATTCTTTGGCTTCCAGGGCGGACATAAAATAATCCCGCTCTGTATCATTCTGGATTTTTTCCAGATTTTGACCGGTCCGATCGGCCAGGATTTTATTTAAGCTTTGTTTCATCTGTATTATCCTCTTGGCATGAATCTCAATATCAGTTGCCTGACCCTGGGTTCCCCCTAATGGTTGATGAATCATAACTTCAGCATTCGGCAGAGCATATCGTTTACCCTTTTCGCCTGCAGCAAGAAGAAATGCTCCCATACTGGCTGCCATTCCTACACATATCGTCGATACATTCGGCCTGATGTATTGAATGGTATCATATATCGCCATACCAGAAGTGATGGAACCACCTGGACTATTAATATAAAGATTGATGTCTTTGTCAGGATTATCTGCTTCTAAAAATAACAGCTGTGCAATGATAAGATTAGATACATTATCATCAATAGCACTTCCCAGGAAAATGATGCGATCCTTTAGCAAGCGTGAGTAAATATCATAAGATCTCTCGCCCCTGTTGGTCTGTTCAACTACCATAGGTATTAGATAAGACATTGGCATCCCTCCTCATCTCAAAAGTATTCATGGCCTTCTTTATATAGTATTAAATTTAATCTTCAAGTTCTCCCTGTTTTTCAATATTCTCAGCAGAAACTTCTGTTTCAGTTATTACTGCATTATCTATCAGGTATTGGATGGCTTTATCAACTTTCATGTTGAATCTTACTTTATCCATAACGCCTGCTAAATTCTGCTTGGCCTGGTCAAATTCTACGCCCATTTGTTGGGCAATTTCTGCTATCTGTATATCTATTTCTTCATCAGTTAGTTCAAAACCTTTTTCTTCAATAATTTTTTCCAACATAAAATTAGTTTTAGCATTGCGTTCTGCTTCAGGTAACATATCTTGTTTGAATTCATTAAGATTACTGTTGGTCATTTGAAAATACTGATCCAACCCGATGCCCTGACTGCTAAGGCGTTCTTCAAACTGGCTCAGAAGCGTTTGGAACTGCATCTCAGCAACTGCCGGAGCGATATCAATGCTGCATTGTTCGATTGCAAGTGACAGAACTTCTTTTTTCTTAGCATTATTCTGTTTGATTTCATTTGCTTTTACCAAATAATCTCTAACGTCGTTGCGTAGTTCCTCTATAGTTTCAAAGTCACTTACTTCCTGAGCGAATTCATCATCAAGTGGTCTGAGTTCGCGATGCTCGATTTTATTTACAGTAGTTTGGAAAATCGCGTCTTTTCCTGCCAGATCTTCTGCGTGATAGCTTTCTGGGAAGGTTACTTTTACATCTTTGGTTTCCCCTGCCTTCAGTCCGGTTAATTGGTCTTCAAAACCAGGAATGAAGGTATTAGAGCCTAGTTCGAGCTGATAGTCTTCCCCTGTTCCTCCTTCAAAAGGAACTCCGTCAATAGAACCGACAAAATCAATTGTTACTGTATCACCTAATTCAGAAGAAGTATCCATCTTTTCCACCAGTTGAGCATACCGGGAACGTATTTCTTCTAATCTACGATCTACATCAGCTTCGGACACTTTTTCTACTGGTATACTTACTTCTAATCCCTCAAGTTTACCCAGTTTAACCTCAGGCTTGACAGCTACTTTCACCTTAACTGTCAGCGCTTGACCTGCTTGAATCTCACCGATATCAAATTCTGGCTGGGCTATAGCTTCTATTTCTAAATCATTTATAGCTTTCTCATAAGCGCCAGGTACAACGAACTCCATGGCATCTTCATAAAGTACTTCCTTGCCAAAGTGAGCTTCCAAGAATTCCCGCGGCACTTTTCCTTTTCTAAATCCAGGTATGGTAACCTGCTTTACTACTTTTCGGTAGGCCTTTTCCATACCCTCTTCTAAAGCCTCTGCATCTACCTCGATTTCCAAATATGCCTCACTGTTTTCTATTTTCTCTAACCTGGCCTCCATTTATGCTCCTCCTAACTTAATTATAGATCTAATAATGATAATGACTGCCCCACCTACCATCTCAGTTTTATGTAATTGCTGCGAAACATAAAAAATACAACACCCCGGCCTAAGCCGAGGCATAGATCGCTATGGAGCGGAAGACGAGATTCGAACTCGCGGCCCTCGCCTTGGCAAGGCGATGCTCTACCACTGAGCCACTTCCGCAATTAATCTTGTCCTACGATAAAATCATAAATAAAACTACCCTTCTAAGTCAAGTATTAGCCAGCTTAATTTTATTTTTTTTGTTATTATTTGCAAGTACTTACTAAAATTAAGCCACTACTTATAGATTATTGCCTCGCCTAACAATAGTTAGTCAATGTTATCTTCGATATTTTTCTCATCTCTTTTCATCTGATTTACATATCCTAGTATACCTCCTGGGTTAAGTGAGTCAACCATATTGCTCGGTACAATAACCAACGCTGTCTTTTCTTTTATACCTTCATACAAAATATTCATAGCCCTTAAACTAAAAGCCTCAGGGTTTTTCTGATAACTCTTGGCTGCCTCGGAAAACTTGTCGGCGATTTCCACCTCAGCCGTTGCTAATATAACCCTGGCCCGGCGCTCCCTCTCTGCTTGAGCCTCGCGGGACATTGCATCCTGCAGTTCTATAGGTATCATTACATCTCTGATCTCTACTGAGTGAACCGACACGCCCCAGGACTCGGTACGAGCATCAATCATTATTTTCAGTTCTTCATCGAGTCGTTCTCGCCCTGTAAGCATTTCGGATAATTCCGTCTTACCTATAACATCCCTTAACGTTGTCTGGGCGGCCCAGAACACAGCTTTTTGATATTCTTCAACTTCCAGAGCAGCCTTTATAGGCTCTACTACCACCCAAAACATAACAGCATCAACATTTACAGGTACATTATCACGAGTAAGGGTCTTCTCAGCCGCAAAAAAGGTGGTGCGAATACGTAAGTCAATCCAGATGGGAACTTCATCAATTAGTGGTATGATAAAAAACATCCCTGGTCCGGCTAATTTCATAAATTTCCCCAAGCGCAGCACTACGACCCGCTCCCATTGTTTAGCAATTCGCATAGACCAGCCAATAACAATCGCCAGGACTCCTAAGATTGCTGCAAACAAAACAGAACCAACAACAAGGTAAAAATATGCGGCCAATCCTGCCAAAATAATGAACGTTAATATCGCCAGGCCATTGGATCTCGGCCCGCTGACATTCATCCAATCCTCCCTTACCGTAAGACGGTCATCATTGTTGTTTTTATCCACGCATTTATCGCTCCATTCTAAATTCATCTCTTCCGTTTGTATTTAAAACTCAACGCTGTTTGTTAATTGTATTAGTATATACCATTAGCGGCTTTTTTATTGTGCCACATACTATATTTGTATAACGTGGAATAATGAGGTAAATGAAAGCCGTAACTTATTGTCCGCTAAAAAATAATATATTAGCAGGATTATTAAAAAATGAAGGGTAGTGTTTTTTTATGATTCATGCTACCAGGTTTATCAAATTAAAATCCCCTTTAATGCGAGGACCAGACATACTGGAAGTTCAGGAAAAGCTTACCGAACAAGGTTTCCATCCTGGAGCGCTGGATGGAATCTTTGGTTTGGCCACTGATAAGGCGCTGCGGCAATTTCAAAAATCTCATGGTTTGAAAGCAGACGGTGTGGCAGGACCCAATACATGGAAAGAACTTAATATGAGTAGTCCTTCCTATGAACAACAAACTAAATTATCCATCCAATCAAATGGTCCCAGGATTCATGTTCATGTAGATACCCGTATACTTAACATGACCTTGAATGGAACAATTACGACATACCCGGTGGCAATAGGCAGGCCATCTACCCCTACTCCTGTAGGTGAATGGACAGTTGTGGCCAAGGCCGTTGATCCCGGCGGACCATTTGGTGTAAGGTGGATGAGGTTAAGTTGTCCCTGGGGGAGCTACGGCATTCATGGCACGAACAATCCCAAATCGATTGGGAAGGCAGTAAGCCACGGCTGCATCCGCTTGTACAATGAGGATGTAGTTGTATTATATGACCTGACACCGATAGGAACGCCGGTTAGTATTACTGGTATTGTCAGAAAAATTAGAAATCTTAAATTAGGCTATCGGGGTAATGATGTTAAGGATATACAACAAATGCTTTTTGACCTGGGTTATTACCTATATAGCATTGACGGATATTATGGCAGGAAAACCCGTCAGGCTGTGCTATCTTTTCAGAAAGACCAAGGATTAAGACGGGACGGAATAGCCGGGCCAAAGACATTAAAAGCTTTACAGACAGCTCATGATTTTGCAATGGATAATATAACATTGTAAAGCAGACTTTGAAATTGACATAATTCCATTGTAAGTGTTATCATTTAGAAGTTCGGGGTGTAGCGCAGCTTGGTAGCGCGTCTGGTTTGGGACCAGAAAGTCGCAGGTTCAAATCCTGTCACCCCGACCATTTTGATTTTAAAAACCCGCTCATGGCGGGTTTTGTGTTATTTATTCACTTTCCATAAATAATACTTTAACATTACATTTCCACATCTATTTATGCCGCTCATTTAATTCATCAGAATTTAAAGTATATAAAATTGCTCTGTTGAGTTTGGATTGATATTATCAAAACGATCATTATCACTATATAAACTGCTGCCCTGAGCGGGGCCGGGCAATATTTTTCCCATAGTTTTGATAATTGCTGGTAATTTTGCCGCACCCATCTTTCAACAATATGCATGAGAAACAGAATTGCTATTACGATTAAGTATATCGTAAGGGAGGTATCAAGGCTTAAGGGGTTAAAGGTCAGCATTTTTATAATAATTCCAACAGCATTGTGAATTCCCTCCACCCTGAAAAGAACCCAACCCAAGCAAATGAAGTGAAAAAACACCAGGACGGCCAAAGCATGGTAGAAACGAGTTTTCATGAACCGTTGCAGTATCTCAGGTTTATTCCATTTCATATAAATATTGTGCACTATCAACAGGATTCCATGGTACATTCCCCAAGCTACAAAAGTCCAGGCAGCACCGTGCCAGAGCCCAGAAATGGCCATGGCAATAAAAAGATTAATGTATTTGCGAGAAGAGCCATGCCATGATCCACCCAGAGGTATGTACAGATAATCCCTGATCCAGTTGGACAGGGTTATATGCCACCTTTTCCAAAATTCTGTGGCATTGGCACTAAGATAAGGGGTCTTGAAATTCAAATCCAGGTTAATACCGAAAAGGTAGCCAATCCCTACCGCTATCTCGCTATAGGCTGAAAAATCATAGTATATTTGGAAAGTATATAGATAAGCGGCTACCCAGGCACCTGTACTGTTTAGACTAGTACCTTGGGCAAAGAAATGATTAGCAGCAATAGCTATATAATCAGCAATGATCAATTTTTTAATTAATCCCATAGCCAGATAAGCCAGTCCCAGTTTAACCGTAGAAGAAACATCCGATGATGCTAAATTACTCACTTGAGGGATGAGGTCTTTACCTCGCATTATGGGACCGGCAACACGATGCGGGAAGAAGGAAATGAATACCCAGAAAACCAGCCACGACCGGCTGGCAGGTATCTTCTTCTGATATACATCCACCAGATATGCAATCAATTCAAAGGTATAAAAAGAAATTCCGATCGGCAGAGCCAGGTGTTGAAAAAGTGGATAATGGTTTAGAAGTGATATAGAGAATACCTTTTCCAAATTGGTTAGAATAAAAAACGTATACTTAAAAAGCAGTAAATTACCTACATTAATTACAATTCCCAGCCATAAGAAAGTTTTTCCGCGCTGGCCATGCATCTTCTGGGCTAGAAAATAGGTAGTGGTTGATATTAAAATAAATAGGCCCAGATAACCTATTCCACCTGCCGCATAAAACGCCATATCCGCTAAAGCTAAGATATACAAGCGTAATCCTGGCAGGAAATAGTAGAAACCTAGTGTAATTATCATTAAAACTAGAAATTCCGGCGTATGAAACAGCATCAGGATTTAGCTCCTATTTCAAAATTATCCCACAACATCTTAGCTAACTCCCGGTATCCGTCAGCAGTCAAGTGCAGGTGATCGGAAAATAAATCGGAATCGATTTTTCCATATACATTTATGTAGTTAACCGGTTTATCCTGGAAGTAATTATCTATCTTTTTAATATTATTAACATAACCCGGGGTTGTAACTTTATCAGACATTAGTTTGTCGTTTGCGGCGGCTAGAAACACCAGCATTTGTTTATTCTTCTGATGATCTATAATTTTCTCTAAAAAAAATACCTGAGGGTTGTTAGCACTCATATCAAAATCTTGATCGGAGAATTCTTGTTGATATTCATCCCGTTGTAAAACTTCTCTCAGCCCTTCTTTTTCAAACCAGGGACGGGCATCCCCAATAGAATCATCCAGTGCTTTCGCCCCTCTAATTTCCTGGCCAACATTTAATAAGCCTTTCTTTAAAAAACTGCTGTAGCGGAACATTTCCACCTTATCCCATAACACCCGATGAACAGCATTTTGTATATCAAACTTCTCTTCGTAATTATTAGCCTTCAAATTTGCCAATGCCCAGTCATAACTTTGTTTATCCAAGGACTTCAATTCATCTTCCAACCAAAAAACAATGGGTGGAGCAGGTTCACGTTTAATAAATCCTTTATATTCTACATTCAGAATTACGTTTTCAGTAGAGATATGATGCTCATCCAGCTTTAACAGCATAGTATAAATATCACCTGTCTGCATGGCTGGCATAGCAAGGTTATAAATCCTAGTGGGATTAGATGGGGAAGATTTCTGAGCCAGCTTTTCCATATAGTAACCAATCGACTGACTGGCATTGCCCGGCCCGCTGAATGCTATGGAATCTCCCAGAATAATTATATAATCCTGCAAATTTTCTTTTTCAATCTGCATGCTGATTTGATCCAGAATAACATCAATGTTATAAAGGTTATCTTTTACAACGTTATAATCCATACGATAATTATAGATCAAGCTGAATGGAACCAGATAGGGCAGCGTTAGTTGGATTAACAATAAGTAGCCCAGTACATATTTAAACGTCTTCATTGCGATCTCCTGCCTAAAATATTCAGACCTGTAAGTATTCTACACATCGATTCAGCCCTTGACAACCTGTAACGTATGAGAGCCTGGCCTAGGCCAGACTCTCATACCGTCAAAAAGCGAATAGCTGTTTTATTTAATATCTCCTAAGTGTCGGTGTATTAGTCTCTGATCCAGGCTCGTATGCCGTTATCCTTTAACAGCTGGAGTGCAAGCTGTACCTGGGATCGAGGTACTCCCATACGAAGAGAGCCCTCATCTTCATCTCTGACTCCCATTATTTGAATGTCATTTATATTTATTCCAGCCTCACCCAATAGGGTACCTAAAACTCCAATAATACCTGGTTTGTCAGGAATGATTGCAACAATATCGGCAGAAGTAAGTAAACTGGAGCGGCAGATAGGCAGATCTTTCCTAATCTGCTGGGCACCCGCCAGGTATAGGCATAGACTTTCTCCGTCATTGCCCTCGATAGCCTGCAAATATCTGTTTAAATGGGATATTAAAGATCTAATCTCTTCCGCAACGGATACCCCGTTATAAAGCAGAATATCCTCCCATAATCTGGGGTTAGAGGCTGCTATCCTGGTCGTATCACGCAATCCTCCGGCTGCTAAACGTAAAGCCTCCTGGCGCTGCTCCAGGTTATTCATCAGACTTGCAGCCACAATATGAGGTAAATGGCTGACTTTGCTCACCATCTGGTCGTGCTCTGAGGGCGTCAATATCATTACCTGAGCTCCTGTCTCAGCGAGCAGCTCTTTCAAATCCTCCACCTTCTCGCTGGGTGTTGATGGCAGAGGAGTCAATACGTAAACTGCATTTTGCAGCAGGTATTTATCAGCTCCGGTTATGCCGCTTTTATCGGAACCAGCCAGTGGATGCCCTCCTATAGCGTTTACCGAGGGAGGCAGATATTTTTCATATTGTTTCATTACCCAGGTTTTGACGCTGCCTACATCGGTGACTATCGTATCTGGGCTGAGCGTATCCCGTATCTTTATCAAAACCTGAGGAATAGTGCTAAGCGGGGTAGCGATGAATACAACATCACAGCCGCTAAGATCCCAGTTAAGCAAGGGGCGGCTTATAGCCGCCATTTCCATTGCTTTTTCTACAGTTACGGGATCAATATCAATTCCCAGCACTTCTAAATCAGGCCGGGCATTCTGCAAAGCCATTCCGAGAGAAGCCCCGATTATACCCAATCCAATTATTACGACTTTCTTCATGCTCGCAAGCCCTCACACTTGTTAATGCAAATAGCCGTTTTAACTGCATTTACCTGTTCCATTAGAATTCCAAAATCATCTGGAATCAACGACTGTGGCCCATCAGACCAGGCCTCTGCCGGATTAGTATGGACCTCTATTATAAGCCCGTCACAGCCACAGGCAACTGCTGCCAATGACATGGGACCAATTAATTCCCGTTTACCTGTACCGTGGCTGGGATCAACGATTACTGGTAAGTGGGAAAGCTGTTTTACCAGCGGTACCGCACTTAAATCCAGAGTGTTACGGGTATAGGTCTCAAAGGTACGAATACCCCTTTCACATAATATAACCTGATTATTTCCACTATCTAAAATGTATTCGGCAGCCATCAGCCACTCCTCAATGGTTGCAGCCAGACCCCGCTTCAAAAGCACGGGCTTGTTTACTTTGCCTACTTCTTTTAAAAGGAAGAAGTTCTGCATGTTGCGCGCTCCGACTTGAATGAGGTCTACATATTCAGCTACCAGAGGGACCGATTTCTGATCCATAACCTCAGTAACAATAGGAAGACCTGTGATTTCTCGCGCTTCGGCCATAATCTTCAGTCCTTCTTCGCCCAGACCCTGGAATGAGTACGGTGATGTACGAGGTTTAAAAGCCCCGCCCCGTAAAAGTTTGGCCCCTTTATCTTTAACAGCGACAGCCGTTTCCAAGAACTGCTCCCGACCCTCTACGGCACACGGACCAGCAATAACCGGAATACTTCCATTCCCAAAGCTGGTATTTCCAACCTGGACTACTGTATTATCTACTTTGAATTCGCGTGAAGCCATTTTAAAAGGCTTCATAATAGATACTACGTTATCAACTCCAGGCATCGCCTCAAGAGAACAGGCTTCCAGACGCTGGCGATCGCCTACCGCACCTAGAATTGTTCTATTTACCCCCTCTGACATATGGACGTTGAATCCGGCTGCCAGAAGGCGCTGATTCACAGCGTTGACCTGGTCTGGGGTTGCCCCCTTTTTCATTACTACTACCATCCTGCTTACCTCCTCATTTCTTGCAGGAAGACCAAAAAGCAAAAAACACCACGAGCAAAGCCCATAGTGTTAGAGTAAGCCATTATAGCCTCTCCATCCTTCCGCCCTACCCTGCTTGTTAAAACTACTGGATAATTTGAATCTACCATACTACAGTTCATATCATAGCATACCCTCTGCTAACCTTCAATGCCAAACAACTTATATGATAAACACCCGAAAAGAGATAAGCCGGGGCTTTTGATTATACCTCGGCTTAAATGGATTAGATTCCTAAATTTACTTTTTGCCCAGATTGAAATATGTCTTAGGCCCAACCACTCCATCTGCACTAATTTTCGCAGCGGTTTGTAAAGCCTTCACAGCCGCCTCGGTTGACGATCCAAACTTACCATCCAGACCCCCGGAATAATACCCAAGATCCTTGAGCCGCATCTGCAGAAATAGTACATCATAACCCTTATTACGATCAGTACGATCTTTTTGTAAGAAACGGCCGCCGAAATTGGTCTCTACATAAAGTTTATTAAAGGTCATGGGTCCTACGATACCATCTTCACCCAGTCCGAAATCCTTTTGGAACAATTTTACGGCTGCTTGAGTTTTAGGTCCAAACTGACCATCCGCCGAGCTCCCCAGGGCATTGGCATATTTCCTGGCTGCACCGTTCAAACGATTCTGTAACACCCATACATCGTTACCTGCCATTCCACTCTTAAGGGTTCGTGCTCCAAACGCATTAGTACCTGTAGGAAGGAACGGACCGGTTACTTCTCCAAAATACAGATAAGTACCCTGTCCCGCTTTACCATCAACTGTCAGGCCAAAATAACCCTGAAACTGCTTTAAAGAAGCTTCCGTTTTAGGTCCAAATACTGTCTCCTCTGAAATCGGCAAAGCTATAGAAGGCGGCAGCTTATTTAATAGAGTTTGGAGTACAATAACATCATCTCCGGCACTGCCTGCCTTCAACAACCGACTGCCAAAGTAGTTAAAAGCCAATATAATAACCTCCTTTAAGATATTGCCCTTTATCTTATGTCTCATTTATTAAGAAGGTTACCAATCTGCTGGTGTACATAATATTATGAGGTATATATTTGTAATTTATGACATAGAATATAGGATGCGGTTTCTGTTTTCACCTCCAATAGCCTTAATATTGGGATTAGTATTCCTAGTCTGAAGAAAGAAATATTGAAAAAGGCGGTTAATTGTAATTTTTCCTTGAAATGCTTATGTAAAAGAAGTATAATGTTTTTTGCCGGCGGGTGTAGCTCAATGGTAGAGCCCCAGCCTTCCAAGCTGGTTGCGCGGGTTCGATTCCCGCTACCCGCTC
>Ga0209639_1000331_pt1 | contig 72058 bp, 66 predicted proteins | sample EPASupsiteHSE605_FD_187268 | JGI IMG/M metagenome (GOLD analysis project Ga0209639, IMG submission 187268) | Bioremediated contaminated groundwater from EPA Superfund site, New Mexico - Sample HSE6-05 (SPAdes) (version 2) | ecosystem: Environmental > Aquatic > Deep subsurface > Groundwater >... | reverse complement strand
GCTGTCTGTGCTGGCCATACCTGTGTAGCAGTCAGCAGATATATTTCCCTGAGCAGACAGGGAAGTCTCTGGGCCCTATATGCCCATGCCTGGGCGGCCTGCCATTGCGCATGCCTGCTTAATCAGACGGGCTTCTGTCTTTGCGGCAAGAACTTCATAGGGGCTGCCAGGGACAGGCGGTTTCCCGCGGACAGAGGTCATGACACCGTCTACAATTGTGTCAACTTCCTTTTCCAGAGCATAGCTCATGTGAACAGGCATAAACACGTCTTCGGAAATCGGAGAACCGGTAGGACCACCCTGTACAATCGGCTTTCTCTTGTCTCCAACACTTCTCTTCTTGACGTTTACTGAATCCCTGCCAGTACCGAGAGTGAATTCCTTCTGCACGTTGTTGATTGCGTCCCAGATTTCAGCTTCAGTGTACTTTACGATCCTGTGAGTATCGGTACAGTAAATACCGCAGTCGAGGAGCATCTCGAATCCTGCCTTGAAGAGGTTTTCCATCATATCCTTATCTGTAGGAATAAACTCTCCTTTGAAGTCAAGCCCGTATTTCTGCTTAAGCTCCATTGCCTTCATTGGGATCTTCATAAGGTCCCAGTCATCCTGGGTGCACTTTTCTCCTACTTTTGCTCTGTCGTAGAAGTCATAGCAGTCAACTGATTTTCTAAAAGTCATCGTATTTTGCCTCCCAGGATTATTTCATAACATCGAGTGCAACTTTTGCGGCTTCTGCAGCGTTTTCTGCTGTTGCGTCAGCTCCGATTTCTGCAATCCATTTGTCGGATACGGGGGCTCCTCCGAACATGCACTTTACGCTGTCTCTGAGGTTTTCTTCCCTGAGCCTGTCCATTAGGTCTTTCTGGCCGAGCATGGAGGTGGTCATGAGGGCAGAGCCAACAAGAATGATCTTTTCTCCCTTGTGCTTTGCAGCTTCCTCAACAACGGTTTCGTTAAGGACGTCAACTCCAAGATCAAGGATCTGGAAACCGTTTGCTCCGAGCATGGTGGTAACAAGCCTGTGACCAATATCGTGAATATCTCCTTCCGCAACAAAAGTGATTGCAAGTCCCGTTTCTTCTCCTTCCTTCCTTGTCTTCGCAAGTTCAGGAGTGAGGACTTCCATTGCATTGCTCATTGCCTTTGCAGACATCATGATTTGAGGCAGAAATACTTCGGCGGCTTCGAATTTATCACCGATAATCTTCATTCCAACGGAAAGCCCCTTTGTAATAATATCAAGTGCCGGAATTCCGGCGTCGAGTGCTTCCTTGGCTAACTGTGCCGTGCCTGCGACGTTCTGATTTACGATCGCATCGCGTAACTTATCAAAAATCTCTTGGTTTGCCATTTTTGTAAACCTCCATTGAACTCGCTGTTCTATGCGGTATCGGGGGTACAATGTCTCTGAATATGGACAACCTGCTTCTCGCAAAGGTTTGAATGCCTATGTATATAGGCCCAAGCTCCGCTAGCTAAAAAAAGCATTCGCATGGGGGTTCTATTTGGTGCAAATCCCTGCTGCCTTATTTCAGCCATCAGGCATAGGGGAACGCCTTTACGGGGGTTTTGATTGTCTCTTGAAAATTATTCACTGCCATTTGCCATTTCTTGCCTGAATAGAGTCCAGACTCTTCGTGAACAATTTCTTTTCTCCTGACATTGATACCTGGGAATTTATTTGTTGGAAACTGCAAATTTGCCTATTTCCTGGCCAAATTAGCAACTTATATCCCAAATTTCCTAACAGATTAACTGCTAGACCTATCCTTTTTCAGTTTTTCATCAGAGATCAGTGAATCACAGCATATTTCTACATAGAGCCGATATGACTACAGTCACTCTCTGCAAAAACTGTTTTTAAGTCGTCACAAATTTTAATTTGTATTTGTTGTCGTTTTTATTGCCGTTTATCCATTTTTGATGCCGTTTTTAACCCTCTCTAAATAAACGTTTGTTATTTGTCAAGGTAATTTATTATTGTATTTTTTTAATTCTATGATCGGCTATTCATTTATTCTTTTAATAATATATAGCCCAATCCGAGTAGCTCTTTCTAACTCATTAGGTAATAGAAATAGATCTATGTGAATTCAAGAGCAAAGAGATTTTTTTATAGCTTTGAAATTTTTAAGTACTTTAAATTATGAACTCAAAATATTCTTTATATCGTTCCTGTTCTCTAAAAATACTGAATTAGTAATATAATTTATTAACTAAAAAATTCTTTAAAAATTAGAAACAGCAATGAATTTGTCGTTATGTAATAAAATTTAGCTTTCAGATTAAAGTAAAAGCTTTCTGCTAAATTCGATATTTACTACTGTACTTATTCTTTTTAGACTACTTTGATATTATTTTGGCTTTGTAGAAAACCTATAAATTGATTTCCACACTATATTTTTATATTCACACTGATATAATATAGTTTTTATTTTCCCAACAAAAACGAAGGAACACTCAATATTGAAATCGAATAAATATATTAAATTTGTTGATACCAGCCTTGAAATTGTTCAGTCTTCGAGACTGAAGCTTTGTTCCTGCAAATATTCCAAACATGTTTATACTCAGCATCAGCTTTTTGTTTTGGTTTTATTGAAGGAGTATATAGGTACAGACTATCGTGATTTTGCAGAACTTATTGAGCTTATGAACGATATAAAAAGAAAAACTTGATCTTGATAAGATTCCTCATTTCACTACTCTTCAAAAGTTTGTGTCAAGAATTCCTTCTTCCCTGTTCAACCTTATTTTGTCAAGGATTCTAATGCTGTTTTACTTGCATGGAGAAAAGATCTCTATTGTAGCGATTGATGCAACAGGATTTACGAGTTCCTACGCAAGTCATTATTATTCCAGAAGAACAGGGAAGCTTCTTCGAAGCTTCCTAAAAACTTCAATATCAGTGGACACGAAAAAGAAGGTAATATTAGGATGGAAAATTAGTCAAAAAACAGATCATAAAATCAAGCATGCAAATGCTCTGATAAAGCAAACAAGTAAGATAAGGAAATCTGAATGTTATGTGATGGATAAAGGGTATGATTCAGAAAAAATTCATGCTCTAATCAGGGAAGAAATAAAAGCAGACTCAATTATACCTTTAAGAGTAAAAAAGAAAGAAAATTAAAGGAAAATATAGAAAACAGTTGCATCTGAGTTTTGACAAAATTAAATATAATCAAAGGAACATAGCCGAGACAACATTCTCTGTAGTAAAAAGGAAATTTGGAGAAACGCTTAGGGCAAGAAAGTTCCGTAATCAAGTAAAAGAAGTAAAAATTAAACTTATAGCGTATAACATAGACAAAAAGATTGTAGAAGTGATTTGCATTAAATTAAGGATTTCTACAAAGCCGATTTTATATCCTGAATTTTACATCCGGTCCCCTACGCATAAAAAATTCCACATAAGTCGTAGTCTATCTTTATAATAGTTTTGCCTGAAGTTTTCAAAAAAAAATTAGCCAGCGAAAAACTCGCTGGCCTTCCGGCTACTTCAATATAAACTTCAGGCTTATACTTTCGCTTTAGAATACAAGTCCTAGGTCTTCGAGCTTCTTTCTTGCTCCGTCATAGACCTGCATGTATTCGTCAGTTGGGGTTACTGTCTTTACGTCGTAGCACTCCTGGAAAGTCTTTCCTGCGGGTGCGCTTGCATAATTCTTTTCGTAGAGAGCTACGAGTTTGTCCAGGATTACGTTAATCTCTGAGATTTCCACACCTGCAGTTGCCCTTGCAACTTCTCCCATCATTCTGGCTTCCATACCTGTGGTCTTGTCAGTTACGACACCCTTTGCAGATGCGACGCCTGAGAGAATTTCTCTTCCTGATGCAGTGTCAGTGATGGATTGGGCTGAAGCCTCGAGGAGGCACATCTCAGTGCACGGGCCTGCACATGGGTAGTACTGGTTTCCTGAGAGAATGTCTGTGAACTCGGAAATAGTTGCACATGCCCAGCCTGCAATCATAAGGGTTTCCCTGGTGTTGGTTGATCCCCAGCGGATGTGGACAGGGCCGTCAAGGTGCCAGCTTGCGCTGCTCATGACAACGGAGTTGATGTGGGTTGCAATGTCAACGATTGTGGTTTCCTCAATTCCTCCAGCGTATCCTCCAAAAATCGGCATCTGCTCGTCCATAATGATGTCGCTGTTTCCTTTGTAGTGGGCGATAACAGCGATTGCATCAAGGTCGATCTTGAGTTCATTTAGCTGGGAGACTTCGTGGCTGTCTGTGCTGGCCATGCCTGTGTAGCAGTCAGCAGATATATTTCCCTGAGCAGACAGGGAAGTCTCTGGGCCCTATATGCCCATGCCTGGGCGGCCTGCCATTGCGCATGCCTGCTTAATCAGGCGGGCTTCTGTCTTTGCTGCAAGGACTTCATAGGGGCTGCCAGGGACAGGAGGTTTCCCGCGGACAGAAGTCATGACACCGTCTACAATTGTGTCGACTTCCTTTTCCAGGGCATAGCTCATGTGAACAGGCATAAACACATCTTCGGAAATAGGAGAGCCAGTAGGACCGCCCTGGACAATGGGCTTCCTCTTGTCCCCGACACTTCTCTTCTTGACGTTTACTGAATCCCTGCCAGTACCGAGAGTGAATTCCTTCTGCACGTTGTTGATCGCGTCCCAGATTTCAGCTTCAGTGTACTTTACGATCCTGTGAGTGTCGGTACAGTAGATACCGCAGTCAAGGAGCATCTCAAAGCCTGCCTTGAAGAGGTTTTCCATCATGTCCTTGTCCGTAGGAACAAACTCTCCCTTGAAGTCAAGCCCGTACTTCTGCTTGAGCTCCATTGCCTTCATTGGGATCTTCATAAGGTCCCAGTCATCCTGGGTGCACTTTTCTCCTACTTTTGCCCTGTCGTAGAAGTCATAGCAGTCAAATGATTTTCTAAATGTCATTTCTTTTGCCTCCTCAGGATTATTTCATAACATCGAGTGCAACTTTTGCGGCTTCTGCAGCGTTTTCTGCAGTTGCGTCAGCTCCAATCTCCGAGATCCACTTATCGGATACCGGGGCTCCTCCGAACATGCACTTTACGCTGTCCCTGAGGTTTTCTTCCCTGAGCCTGTCCATAAGGTCTTTCTGGCCGAGCATGGAAGTTGTCATCAGAGCAGAACCTACTAAGAGGACCTTTTCTCCTTTGTGCTTTGCAGCCTCTTCCACAACGGTTTCGTTAAGGACGTCAACCCCAAGGTCAAGGATCTGGAAACCGTTTGCTCCGAGCATGGTGGTAACAAGCCTGTGCCCGATGTCGTGAATGTCTCCTTCCGCAACAAAAGTGATTGCAAGTCCTGTTTCCTCTCCTTCTTTCTTGGTCTTCGCAAGTTCAGGAGTGAGGACTTCCATTGCATTGCTCATTGCTTTTGCAGACATCATGATTTGAGGCAGAAATACTTCGGCGGCTTCGAACTTGTCACCGATAATCTTCATTCCAACGGAAAGCCCCTTTGTAATAATATCAAGTGCCGGAATTCCTGCAGCCAGGGCTTCCTTGGCTAACTGTGCAGTGCCTGCGACGTTCTGATTTACGATCGCATCGCGTAACTTATCAAAAATCTCTTGGTTTGCCATTTTTATAAACCTCCACTGAAACTCGCTGTTCTGCGCAGTATTGTCGGGCAGTACAATGTCTCTGAATATGGACAACCTGCTTCTCGCAAAGGTTTGAATGCCTATGTGTATAGGCCCAAGCTCCGCTAGCTAAAAAAAGCATTCGCATGGGGGTTCTATTTGGTGCAAATCCCTGCTGCCTTATTTCAGCCATCAGGCATAGGGGAACGCCTTTACGGGGGTTTTGATTGTCTCTTGAAAATTATTCACTGCCATTTGCCATTTCTTACCCGAAAAGAATTCGGATTTCTTTGTGAATAATTTTCCTTCTTCTGACATTGTTACCGGGGAATTTATCTGCTGGAAATTGCAAATTTGTTTACTTTCCCAGTCGAATTAATTACTCATATCCCAAATTTCCCAACAGTATACCTGCTGGAACTGCCTGGAATTGTCCTGAACATTCAGATTCAATTCCTGAAATAAAGATTGAAAATTATACTATATAAACGAATAGTATATTTGTTTTTTACATGTATCCACGGGAAATTTTAGATGAAAATTATTTGGAATGTTGTAATAATAATTCGGATTTTTTTTCCTTTTTTCCCTTGAAGTCTCAAATGTGGGCATGAAAGCAAAATCTTTAAATATCAGTATCTCAAGATCTGGCGATCTTCTCTCTAATATCTGGAGCCGCAGACCTCAAAACTCAGACACCAAAACTATCTCTCAAAGGGAAATTTTTAAATATAGGATTTTCTTCCGGTAACCAGAAATGCTTATTTCTTCAGGAAAATAAAGGATTTGAAGAGTCAGAATGAGTTTGATTTTAAATTATTTTCCCAGGGAAATTGCAAAAAAATGAAGCCGGCTTCAGCGCCGGCATTTCGGTTTCGTCGTCTTTTTTAGTTGGTATTTTCAGTACTGTATTCAGTACCTGTGGTTGATGGCGCACTCGACCATCTTCCGGAGGTTGGCAGTCGGGGTCATGCTGACAATCCCGCAGCCAGCGGTAAGCAACCCGACACCTGCGTCGAGTACCTTCTTTGAAGCTTCTGCGACATCCTCAGGAGTTCCATTCCAGAGCACTGCGACGGGGTCAAGGTTTCCGACAATGATGGCATTTTCTACATTGCCTGTTGCGGTCTTGATGTCTACCCTCTGGTCTACGCTGATTCCGTTTACACCGGTCTTGTCCATAATTCCAAGGCCGTTGGTTGTGTTTCCGCAAATGTGAAGAACTGTAGCCACATCGAGCTCCTTCATCGCATCAACTATCTTCTTCTGGTAGGGAAGAGCGTACTTCTCATAGAATTCTCCGCCGATAAGCTCGTAGCTTGCTGTCGGGTCAATGATAGCTATGGTGTCTGCTCCATTTTCAACCATTGCTTTTGCGTATGCTACATTGAAGTCCGAACAGAAGTCCAGAAGTGCAGGGACGATGTCTTCTCCTGTGAAAAGGTTTCCGAACCAGGCGTCTCCGTTGATGTGCTGGGCAAGAGAGAAGGGGCCGATCATGGACCCGATAACCGGGAGTTCTTTTCCATATTTCTCGGAAAGAATCTTAACGGCTTCGAGGATCAACCCGACTCTTCCTTCTTTTAGGTTGTAATCCTTTATTTTGTCCAGGTCTTCCAGGTTTTTGACAACATGCTTGACAACGGAGGGCTGCTGCTTCAGGTCGCCAGCCTTTATTCCGCAGCCAAAAAGTTCTGCTTCAGCTGTGATGTCGAAGGGGACTCTCACGGCTTCAAAGCCTATTACAGTGTGTCCTGCTTCCGCAAGAGTTGCCATTTTCTCTGCGTCTTCATGGGCGTCTGGCCAGTAGGCTCCGCATGCTTCCATCTGTTCTACAGTTGCGGTCTGGGTGAAACAGACTGCGGGCATTCTGTCCACTTTCTGTTTCCTTAATGCACGGTGCAATCGTTCTTTTGGTGTGTATTCTGTCATCTATAATCCCTCTCTAAGTTATATAGACAGCGTTAGTTTCAAAAATCCATGCTATATATAAATATGTATTATTATTCCTTAATTAAAGATTTTATTATAAAAATTTATCAATTAAATAGCCGGAATAAGCTGAAAATTTTCTCAAAACAAGTAAATTTGTTTTATTCGTGCCAACCGGGCGGAAAGCTTAAAATATCCGGTGATTTGCGGGTTTAACTAATGTTTTGTCGATTGTCGGAAAGTTAATTTTGGAGGAAACGAATTAAGATTATACAGAAGATGAATTAAGATTATCGTTATTGAGGGAAAATAAAATGCATATTTATGTTGTTTATGCTCATCCGAGCAAATCCTCTTTTACTTATGAAGTTTTACATTCATTTTTAAAAGGTTTAAAAGAATCAGGTGATACTTTCGAAATAGGTGACCTTTATGAAATGAATTTTAAATGTGAGTTGGATATAGACCAATATGCACGCGAAATGGGCAGGACGACATTGACGCCAGTTCCGGATGATGTAAAAAAAGAACAGGAAAAAATACAAAGATCTGATGCAATAACATTTATTTATCCGGTGTGGTGGAGTGACTGTCCCGGCATATTAAAAGGTTGGTTTGATCGAGTTTGGGCAAATGGTTACGCTTATTTTTATGATGAAAAAGCAGGAAGAAAGTCATTTATTAAACCAAAAAAAGCATTAGTATTATGTACTGCTGGTCATACGGTTGAATACCTTGAAGAAACCGGAATTGCTCAAAGTATGCGTTGCATTATGCTTAAAGACCGTTTGAATAATGTTGGCTTTATTGACGTGAAAATGGAAATACTTGGCGGCATGGTGAACAAAAATGATTTTATAAAAAGGTCAAACCTGGAAAAAGCATATGGTTTAGGTGTAGACTTTTTTAAACATTAACATTGTTTCGGCCAGTTTGGCTTTGCCAGTATTATATTACTGTATTATATCATATGGTTTATAAGTAATAACCGGCATACTAATCGTTTTTTCTTGCTGGATAACTATCGGAGGGACCTATATGAGCCAATATCCAGGATGGTATTATGATGAATCCAAACAAGTTGGGGTAGATTATACAGATATTGAAGAAGTAAACGCTTATGATTTACGTATGCAGAAATTGAGAGATATTGAAAATGAATCTAACAGCATCCGAGAACTTCTTAGAATAAAGAAAAGTGATTTGGTTCTTGAAATTGGGACAGGAACAGGAGAATTAGCACTAAATATTTCAGCACACTGTAAAAAGGTTGTGGCTATTGATGTTTCGAAAATGATGATAAACTTTGCAAAAATGAAGGCCGAAAGCCAAAATAAAACAAATGTACAATTTTATAACGCCGGGTTTCTAACATATGAAAATCACGATGAACTATTTGATATTGTTGTCACTCAGCTAGCTTTACACCATCTTCCCGACTATTGGAAAATGATGGCTTTGAGAAGAATTTATGATATGTTAAAGGAAGATGGGAAATTCTATTTGCGTGATGTTGTATTTCCTTCTTCGATCCAAAATTATGATAGCTATTTCGCTAAAATCATAACTGATCTGAAGTCTACCGGGGATAAAATTGCTGAAGAAACGGAAATCCATATAAGAGAAGAATTTTCAACACTGGATTGGATTATGGAAGGTCTGCTTAAAAGTGTGGGATTTTGTATTGAGAATATTAAATATGAAGGATTTATAGCAAGTTACATTTGTAAAAAATAACTTTTTTGAAATTAAGGCAGCCTGAGACTTTACAAATAGCACTAATTTATATAATTCATAAGTTCTAAATAAGTTCTAATTTACTAACTCGTAAATTCTAAAAATATTACATCCTCTTCCCTTATCGAATTAGAAATATAAACTCATCATATCCCATTCTTTTCCGGGGCAGTCTATGGTGCCGGACTCCTCGAAACGATGTACCTTCCGGAGGATCTAAAAATGTATGGAATAGCACTTGATCTGGGTACCAGCGGTTTTCGAACCCAGCTTATTGACCTTGAAACGAATGAGACCTTAAAAACAGTCATAACCATGGGTCATCCCCTCCCAGGAGGAAATGTTATGGACCACCTGGATTTTGCAATCACAACAGGTGAGGATGTGGCTCATGGGGTAATTATCGAAACTATCAGGAGGATGTTCCTGAAATTCAATGTTGACCTTTCCCTGGTAGAAAGGCTCGCAGTCTGTGGAAACCCTATTCAGTTATCCCTCTTCCAGAATATCGAAATAAGAGACCTTGCGTACGCCGGAGAAAACAAGCAGAAACAGCTTGGAGTCCAGAATATAAAGAGAGACGCCCGGGTGTTTCCTGCCTCAGAGATTTTTGGGGAGAAAGACCTGCCTAACTGTGAAGTTATTGTACCTCCTGCAATCAAACATGAGATAGGGGCAGATGCTCTGGCCATGATGCTTGAGACCGATTTTCTTATCCAGCCCGAACCTTCGCTTGTAACGGACTACGGGACAAATGCCGAAATGGCTTTGAAAGTCGGGGATAGGATTATTACAGCAAGCGCTGCAGCAGGGCCTGCGATTGAAGGGCAGGGCATAAGTTGCGGAATGCTTGCAAGTCCGGGCGCAATCTGCGATGTGAAACCTGAAGGGCAGTACTGGAAAATCATGGTCCTTGATAAAGAGATGGAAAAACAGGACGCTTACCTGATCCATCCGATCACAGGCGAGATAAAAGAATCCTACGGGTGTGAGGCAGTGGGGATCACAGGCACAGGGGTCATCTCGGCTTTTGCTCTGGCACTTAGAAGCGGGCTGATTGAAAAATCTCCTAAACTTCCTAATGGAAAGCTGATTCTGGGCCCTGGAATTGAGATCACTGAGAAGGATGTAGAGGAAGCCGGAAAAGCTATAGGTGCAATCCGGGCCGCTCACATGACCCTTATCGTCGAATCAGGGATTAAATACGAAGATCTGGAATACGCATACATGTCAGGAGCCTCAGGCGCCTATGTAGATGCTGAAGATGCTCGCAGACTCGGAGCCGCACCAGGTTACGCAAAAAAGATTATCCAGTTCGGAAACACCTCCCTTGCCCTTGCACGGGAATTAGTGCTTGACAGGTCCAGGCTCGATGATGTAATTAAAATTGCAAAAAAAATCACTGCCGACCACCTCATGATGGCAACCAGTGAAACATTCAACAACTTCTACCTCTGTGAACTCTCCTACTGGACTCAGGGAATGCCCCTCGATATGTATGACCAGATGCTTGAACTCTACGGCCTGCCAAAACTTCCCAAAACCCTTGAACACGCCGACATAAAAAAGAGAGTCCGTAAAGACATCGAACACGTAGGAACCGGTGGGCTAGCCATTCTCAAAGAAATAGGCATATTCCTCGAAGTCCCGGTGGAAAAGTGCATCTACTGCCAGAAATGCGTAAAGGAATGCCCCGAAGCCGCTCTTGAAATCGTAGAAATCGACGGTCAAAGAATTGCAAAATATGACAGCCAGAAATGCCTCGGCACAAGCTGCCGCCGCTGCGTCAGCATCTGCCCCGAAAGCGCCATAGACATCACAAAACTGAAAATCACGGCAAAATAAGTTATAGTGGGATCTTACTCCCACCCATTTTCTCTGATTTTTTTCATTTTCTTCATTTAGTGCGCTTGAGCCAAAACAGGATTCTACGCCATAAATTAGCCCTCTTGAGCGAAGCGAAAAGGGCCGCGTGCTCCCGAAGCGCAACTCGGGTGCCGAAGCGCAACTCGGGAAGCGCAAGTCGGCTGATTCAACTCTATTCAGAGGACAGAATACAACATAGATGCCGTTCCTATCCCGAGAGGCTCCATTACAAGTTCCACATCGTATTTTTTTCGAAGGTTATCGGAAATTGCGCAGGGAATTCCGGGGGTGGAAATCACACAATTCTCCGACAGTACGGCTTCAGGAATTGTATTCGCACAAGGCGTCGCCTCAAAAATCATGGAAAACTTTCTGGGGCAGGAGGGGTCGAAAGGTGTAATCCCGAGATTGGAGACAGCTTTCTCGAGAAGTGCTTTGTCAGCATCGTAGCCGTAAACCTTGAAGCCTTTATGCACAAAGTGTGCCGTTCCGGGAAAACCCACTTTCCCGAGTCCCACAACAAGTACATCTTTTGAGTCAGCTTTCAGGTGCCTGGAAGCTATTTCTGCATAGATCATTCCTGTACAGGGCTGGTTATTTGCTATTTTTCCATTTTTGAGGTTATGGGCAAGGAATGTATGGTCATCTGCCATAAGGATAATTTCTGCTCCGTTCCTCACTGCCTCGTAGTAGCCGCTAACGTCGGGCATATCCGTAACAAAACTGTCAAACCCGAAGTACTGCGTAATTGCATGCAGGGAAGCCGAGAAATTCCCTATAATTCCGTTTCCTGAAGTTACAGGCACGATACCTATCTTCTCGCAACAGGGGGACGTACCGTAAAGGGCTTTACAGATTTCCTTTATGTCAAGTCCTGTAACTCTCTGGACTGCAGAATCGGCTTCTTCGAGCTGTCTATTAATATTTTTCAAGTCTTCTGAGGTTAAAAGTGCCATTTTTATCTCCATTTTCCATTTTGGGAATTCTTTATCCTCTAATTTCCTCTAAATCCTGTCCTCTTATATGGCTGCCCCGAAGTTTTCCTTTAAAATTGAAATCCCTTTCCTTTTTCTGTCGTCTGCTTCTTCCTTATCTTTACCCCAGAAGACCATGGTGAATACCGTTTTCTCCCCTTTACAAAGGAAAATCTCAATTCCGGATTCTTCATGGTATTTCCCGTAGTCATTTCCCATGGAAAGTACCTGTTCTCCCACAGGAATTAAAGTCCCGTTTTCTCCAAGCATGAGATGTTCATAAATGCAGTATTTGTTTTCAGGCAGAGTTTTTATTTCCTCGATACCCTCTCCGAAGGCGCGGAACAGGAGTTCTATCAGGTTAATCCCTGAAGAGTAGTAGACAGCTGTTGGGGTCTGGCTTGGAAAGCGAGCATCTATTTCAATTACTTTGAGCCCTTTAGGGCCGGAAATTGCTTCCACATCCATGATCCCTTTTAAGGAAAGATTCGCTGCAAGGGCACAGGATATCTCCCTGAAATCAGGATCAAGAGGAAGGGGGGTTACCATATGGCAGTCGTAAGTTTCGTCAATATGTACAAGGGTTTCCTTTACCACAGCGAAGTGGTTTCCATCTCCGATTACCTCAAGGGAAATCACTTCCCCCTCCACGTATTCCTCAATTAATATTCCCGGTTCAAGGTCTCTGAGCTCTCCTTCATCATAAATGATTCTGGCACCCACGCTGCTGCTTTCGCAGGGGGGTTTTACGAAATAAGGCGGTCCCGAGGGTTTATCCTGCGGGGTCGGAACTCCTATGGATGCAAAATACTCTTTTGATTTTTTCTTATCCCTGCTGATCCAGTAAGCCTCAAAATCGAAAAGAACAGGGCAGGAGAATTTGTTTTTTACGGAACTCAGAAACTCAATACATTCAAGGTTCTCGTTTACCGGGAGTAAAGCATCAACTCTTTTTGAGATCTCAAAGAGCTTTTCCGATTCCTTTGTTACATCAAAACAGTGAAACTCATCAGCGTAATTCCGGATCAGTGCCTGCGGGTTTTTATCCACAACAATCACTTTCATTCCGGCTTTTTTAGACAAGTATGCAGCCTCAAAGCCCTGGAGCTTTCCACCTACAAGACATATCGTTTTCAATCTAGCACCCCAGGAATGCCTCAAACTCATCCTGCCGGGCAGGCTCCATTCCCATATTTTCAAGCCTTTTGATCACACTTTTGATATCCCTGTCCCGCTCTTTAAGGTCACGGTCATAGTTTGCAACGCCTTCTAATCGGGAATCAGAGGGAAGAATAGAGGTAACAATGTTTGCCCCGGCATTCAAGCGGTGAACCATGCCGTCGATACCCTCCAGGTCAAGGGAGGCAGGGATCAGGCACTTAGGGAACATTAACCTGAGAATCGAGATGATCTTCAGTTCTGAAAGGTTTGACCTTTCCCTGAAACTTGCAAGCGGAGTCCCTTCCTGAGGCAGGAAGGTCATAACCCTGACCATATCAGGGTTGTTTGTTTTCATTCCTCTTAAGGATAGAATGGTTGATTCTATATCGTTTCCGACTCCTGTGAGGATCCCGTCTTCTACGCAATATCCCTGCTTTTTTGCGAAACGGCGGGCATTGACCCTTCCATCGAATGACTGTCCAACCCTGAGTCTCCGGTAGAGTTCGGTGTCATAAGTTTCCTGGTAAAGGGCGAAGAAGTTTGCCCCTTTTTCTCTGGCTTTGAAAAGAGTGGCATTATCCATCACTCCGGGAGAAATCATTATTGGAAGTCCAAGTTCTTCTTTCACCATCTGGACAAGCTCAACAAAGCGGTTCGGATCTTCATAGTAATAGGGGTCTTCTCCCATTGTCAGGTCAATCATATGAAAACCTGCCCCTTTTAAGGCTTTGCAGATTTCTTTGATTTCCTCTTTGGTTAGACGGTAGCGATTGATTTCGTTTTTACAGTTATAGTAACAAAAAGAACACTGATTTTTACAGTGAGTGGAGAAATAGATGAAACAGTTAAGAAATACCCTGTTGCCAAAATAGTGATTTCTTACCTTCTGGGCTGCATAATAAAGTTTTTCCAGATCTTCTTCGGACTCAAGGGAGAGAAGAGTCTTCAGGTCATCGTCAGATAATTGGAAGCCTTCAATTATTTTTTCCCCGAACATGTCAAGTTCGTCAAGTGCCATTTTTTGGATCAAAATTTCACCCTCTCATAGATTTCTTGATACTTATGTCGACCCTATTCGGACCGAATTGCCATTTTAATATCTTTATTCTGTTTTCGTTGCCATTTGGTTTTTTTATCGTCCTGCTTTTGCCATTCTGTTTTTTTTCCGTCCTTTTTTGCCATTCTGTTTTTTTTCCGTCCTTTTTTGCCATTCTGTTTTTTTTCCGTCCTTTTTTGCCATTTAGTTCTTTTTCTACCCTATTTTTGCCATTTAGTCAGTTTTTCCATTTTTCGTTTTTGCCATTCTAATATCTCTAATCTGTTTTTAGTTGCTCCACTTTACTTTAAGCTATTTTTCCAACTCATAGGTTGGTCGAAATTCCATTATAGTAAGACTCGGACCTTGCCGCCCTTTTAATATTCTTGAAATCGTGTTTAACCTTCAGTAGACGTTCAAGCCCGAAACCTGCGCCTATCCAGGGTTTGTCAATGCCCCATTCCCGATCAAGAGGTATTGGCCCGACAACTGCCGATGAAAGCTCCAGATCTCCGTGCATTACGTCAAGGGTGTCCCCATAGACCATACAGGAGTCTCCCACGATTTCAAAGTCGATTTTCAGGTAGTCCAGGAATTCCCTGATCATGGCTTCAAGATTTTCCCGCGTGCAGCCTGAGCCCATCTGGCAGAAGTTCAGCATGGTAAATTCTTCCAGGTGTTCTTTGCCATCAGACTCTTTCCTATAACAAGGCCCTATTTCGAAGATCTTTATCGGGTCAGGCAGAACCCTATCCAGTTTACGCAGGTAATTGTAGAGGTTCGGGGCAAGCATGGGCCTTAAGCAGAAATTCTTATCTACCCTGAAGATCTGCTTTGAAAGTTCAGTATCACTGTCAATGCCCATTCTCTCGACATATTCTGCCGGGATCAGGATAGGGGATTTGATTTCCAGAAAGCCCCTGTCCACGAAAAATTTCGTAATATCGCGTTCGAGTTTTCCGAGATAATTTTCCCGTTCTTTTGCATAGATCCGTTGCATATCGTCTTTTCTTCTGGTCAGAAGTTCTGACTCAAGTTCTCTGAAAGTTATTCCTGCATTCAGGGATATTTTATCCCCCGGAATTAAAAGAGTTTCAAGCCTTTCGACCTGGCTCCGGGTAAGTGTCACCACAGGTTCTGGTACCGGAACAGGTGAAGATCCAGTTGATTTTGCCTTTGCAGGTTCGGATGCGGATACTGATGTGCTTACTGGTGCCTGTGCAGATACCTGATTTTCGAGTGGTTTTGGAGCCCTTGCGATGGATTTCGGCAAGGCTTTTTTGACCTTCGGAGCAGAAACTACCTTAACTTTCACATTGTTTGTGTTTTCGCTTGTTTTTGTGAGGAAATTAGTGAGGTCCTCATCCGAAATCCTGCAGTGTCTACAGGTTTTTCTATATTTGTGGTGTCTGAGTGCCCTGGCTGTTCTGCTGCTTCTGGAGTTATTGGCAACAAGTCGCTCTCCGCATGCCATTTCAATATATATTTTCCTCTTTGAAACCTCATGGTGCTTGATTTTGTGGAGCATCCCGGTCCTGGACATCCAGAGCCCGGTTGAAGATATTAGAGCATCTAATGGTTTTTTGTCCATAGTGTCACCCCTGGTGAATTAAAAGCCCGGATGATTTCCAAGAAACAGTATTTCAGAATCCCGGCCTACTGAACATAAGCACGGAGTCAGCAATGTGCTGACAGCTACCCGGAAAATAGAAATGATCCCAACAACAGAAACAATTTATAGACTCTGGAAAATATTCCCAAATACTATAAAAAATTTCAGCGGGTGTTATGTATGCGCCATTCCGGGATTCAGAAACATGGCGGAAACCCCGGGAATCTAACCCGGCTGAACGGATTTAGAGTCCATTCGATCTACATGATCAGGTTTCCTCCTAGGAAAAATAGATTGAGCAAGGTGTTTCGTTTCCTATATTGGTCTTAATTAATAATATAAAATAATATTGTTTAATATATATGTTTGTTGGTGAAATCCGGACAAAGATAGAGTTTGTATTTATATTTATCGGATGATAGTTCTTTGCAACAGCCAGTTCAAAAAAATGAAGGAAATAAGAGAAGGAAATAAAAGAAGGAAATAAAAGAAGGAAATAAAAGAAGGAAAGAATAAAAAGGACGAGAAGAGATAAATTTCCCCTTTTCAAGTCTTTTCATAAAGCCCTAGAGTACTCAGAGTCAGTGCAGTAGCATTTATATCTTCGTCTTTATTTCCCCAGGCTCCGCTTTTGTGGGCATTTTCAAGGAGCCAGTGGACTGAATCTTCAATCTTGTCTTTAAAACCTGCAAGAAGAAGAGCCTGAACTGCCAGATTGCTTGTGGAAATATGTTCCCAGCCTCCATCCTGCCCCTTTCTTGAAAGCATCCATTCAGCTCTTTCCCGGATAAAAGTCTCGAAATCTTTGCTTTCTGCCAGATTTTCCTGTTTTTTAAGAGCCGTAATGATAAGAGATGTAGTCCCAATCTGTTCCCAGGCAGGGCAATAATGTTCGTATAACCATTGGCATCCGTCTCTGTCCTGAGTTCCCATATCTGCAAGAGCTCCCAGGGCGTAGGCTGTATCGTAGACATCCTCTTTCCAGGAATTTTTGCTTTTTCTTGCAAGCAGCCATCTTTCCGATGCCATGAAGATGATTCCTTCAGTCGAAAGGGCTGAGCAGGCCCTGGCAGTGTCCCTGATCGAGGAGTTCCAGAAGCCATTCTCTTTTTTAAGAATCAGTCGAGTTATGTAAGGGTTCGGGAGTCTCCAGAGGGCATGCGCCGATACTGTGCTGGAAAGTTCCTTTACGGAATGAATTTGCTGGGCAGAGAGCCATTCGAAGCCTTTTTTCACGATATCGAGTTCCAGATTGCTTAACATTTTACTGTGCTTTTCAGACTCCATATATTAAAACCTGACCGAAGACCTTATTGAAAGGTTTATCATCCTCGGTAACTGTTTTTCCGGAAACTGGTGCTTTTTTCCTCCCCCCGAAAGATTATTCGGGAGGAAGTCTCTTTGCCAGTTCTGCATCAATTTCTGTCAGGGTATTTTTGTTTTCTTCAAAACTTTTAAGTTTGGCAATAATTTCGTTGTCATTTTCTTCCTCTTCGACCTGCTCTTCGACGTACCACTGGAGGAAAGAAGCTGTCGTTTCATCCTTTTCCACACGGGCAAGGTCCACCAATTCATGAATTGAACGGGTGATGAATTGTTCATGCTTCAGGGTCTGCTGGAACATTTTCATTGGTGTCCCGAATTCCATCGGTGGCTCTTTGATCTCCTTCAACTTCACCCTTCCTCCCTGATTGTGTATGTAATCAAAGAGTTTCATTGCGTGGATATTTTCTTCTTCAACCTGGACTTTAAACCAGTGAGCAAAGCCCGGGAGTCCTATTGAAGAACTGTATGCCGACATGGCAAGATAGAGATATGAAGAGTACATTTCTCTGTTTATCTGTTCGTTTAATGCCTCTTCCATCGTTTCGTTCAACATTAACCTCACTCTCACTTTTGTTGTATCATATGTTATGCTTATCCTTCTTTTCAGAGGCAGGGCGAGCGTACAACAAGGACTTCGGTTTTTGCATGCCTTACTACTTTTTCCGTAACCCTTCCAAGCAGGAACTTGTCAACTCCGGCTTTTCCCTGTGTCCCCATCACAACCATATCAATATCATTTTTTTCTGCAAAATTCAGAATTTCCTGAGCAGGGTGCCCCTGTAGCAGGACTGCGTTTACCGGAACTCCGGCTTCTCTTCCCATCTCTTCTATCTCGGCAACGGCTTCACTGCCTTTTTTCCCTATTTCCCAGTCGTAACTTTCGGGCATTATCGGAGAACAGCAGGAGATGCCAGCAACGTAAACAGCATACACTTCAGCTCCGGTATTTCTTGCTATTTCAAGTCCTGAACAAGCTGCACTTTTTGCGTTTTCCGAACCGTCAGTTGCGAGCAGGATTTTCCGGTAGGGTCTTCGTTTCATAAAATATCCTCCTGTTTCAACTTTGATTTTTGGTTCCGATCTTTCACTGTTCCTTCTCGAGTATGACAGGGGCCGAAATTTTTGCCTTCTTTTGACTACGACTGAAGAACTTGGTAAAATCAAAAATCTCGCGTACTACAAGGACCGAAACCTTTGCATTCCTTACCACTTTTCCGGATACGCTTCCAAGCGCGAGACGTTCGATACCGCTTTTTCCAATTGAACCTACGACAATCATGTCAATTTTCTGCTTTTCTACAAAATCCAGAATTTCTTTAGCCGGATTTCCTTTAAGCATTACGGCTTCAGCTTCCAGTCCGGCAGCCTTTGCATTTTCCTCCACGTAAGATGTTGCTTCAAGACCCTTTTTCTCAAACCGCTCGGACATATCTTTTGTCAACGGTTCATCCATCAGAATTGAGTCAAAAGAGGTTATATCGATGACATATACGGCATAGACCTTTGCCCCACTCAACCCCGCAATTTCTATCCCGAAATCCGCTGCGTTTTCAGCGGCTGTTGAGCCGTCAGTAGCAATCAGAATTTTTTTGAAAAAATCTCTTTCCATTCCCCTCAGCTCCTATTTAACTCGGCTTAATCTAAGCTTTAACTCAAAGATCTGACTGTAGAGAGATATCAGATTGTTCCATCTATCTGGTTCATTTTTTTTATTCACTCTATTAACGGACAACCAGTACAGGGACTTTTGCGTGCCTTACAACTTTTCCGGATACACTTCCAAGCACAAAACGCTCAATTCCGCTTTTTCCTAAGGAACCTACGACAATCATATCAACTTTCTGCTTTTCTGCAAAATCCGCAATTTTTTCAGCCGGATTTCCCTTGAGCAGTATTGATTCAGCTTCCACTCCGACACTTTTTGCCGTTTCCTCAACAAAAGATGTTGCTATATGACCGATTTTCTCAAATCTCTTGTACTCCTCTTTTTTCCAGGTTTTATCCATCAGAATTGAGTCATAATAAGTTATATCGATGACATATATTGCATAGATCTTTGCCCCACTCAACCTCGCAATTTCTATTCCGAAATTCGCTGCTTTTTCAGAAGCTTTTGAGCCATCTGTAGCGATCAGAATTTTTCTATGCGGCTTAGATTTCTCATTACTCCCTTCCATACTTCCCCCCTCATGTTCTGAATCTATTAAATCCCCATGAATTCCCATGTTCTGGATTTTTATCCTTTTCACAGGCTCTTTGCATGTACGACAAAGACAGGGACCTTTGCATTCCTGACTACTTTTTCGGATACGCTGCCTATCAGGAAACGTTCAATATCTGTTTTCCCTAGCGAGCCTACGACAATCACATCGATATCCTCTTTTTCCGCAAAATTGAGGATTTCTTCTGCAGGATGCCCTTCAAGAATCAGGGTTTTAGCCTCTACTCCTGCATCTTCAGCCGCGCTTTCCGCATAAGAGACGGCTTCTTTACCCAGCTCCCTGAACTGGGCGTACATCGCCTCCTCCCATCTGGGATCTTTTGGCGTCGAAGAATAAGCAAAAATATCGATAACATAGACTGCCCGGATTTTTGCCCCGCTGAGACGAGCGAGTTCGATTCCTGCATCTACTGCGAATCTGGCGTTTTCAGAACCATCGGTTGCAATTAGAATTTTTCTATAGAGCTTGCTCTCCATGCCCTGACCCCTCGAATTTTATCCTCTATCTGAATATCTATTCATTCATATTAATAATTTTCACCCAATAATTCTCAATAAAAGGATGAAACACTTAAGGAAGCAAAAGAACATCCACTTCAAAATAGGGAATCAAGCTGTATAGCAATGGAACAGTAATCAAAAAAGAAGAGTGAGGGATAGAGTATTAGAGTATTTTACAGAAATGCAGGCAACTGCCATTTATCAAAAGAATATTTAAGGAATATAATAGAGATGAGTTCACAAGAGTCTCAAGAAATATAATCTGAGATGAGTTTACAAGAGTATCAAAACACTATCAATTGCAAAGAAGTGGATGAAACATTGCATTCACAAATAAAGTGTAATTCATTGAAGCAGGAATTATAGTATCTTAGCTTACCGGAACTCAGGTTCCTCTCCCATTTCCTCTATTTCTTCAACATCTTCAATCATTTCTTTCTCTCTCTTCCCGGTCAGGTCAGTTTCTTTCAGGCAAATAGGAGAACAGCAGGAGATGCAGGCAATGTAGACGGCATAGACTACATCTCCAGTCCTTTTTGCAGTTTCAAGCTCTAAGCAAGCTGTGCTTTTTGAGTTTTCAGAACCATCGATTAAGAACAGGATTTTTTGTAAAAATCTCTCCTACCCTCTCCTCATTTAAACTGTTTTAAGTTAATGCTTCAATTCAACTACCTGACTCTAAACAGAATCAGATTTGTCTCATTTATCTACTAATTATGCTTGTATCAACTTTTGCGTTCTTTTATGCCTCTCTCGAACAACCAGGACCGGGACTTTTGCATGCCTTACAACTTTTTCGGATACGCTTCCAAGTACAACACGCTCATATCCTCCTTTTCCAAGCGACCCTACTATGATCATATCGATATTATTATCTTCTGCAAAACTCACAATCTTTTCAGCCGGATGTCCTTTAAGCACCCTGGATTCAACTTCCACGCCTGCAGCTTTTGCAATCTTCTCTACATAAGAGGTCGCTTCGTGCCCCGCTTTTTCGAATTCGTCAAGTACATCTTTTGACCATATCTGATCCAGCGGAACTGAGCGATAAGGTGTTGTATCGATGACATATACTGCATAGACTTTTGCCCCACTACACCCAAACATTTCTATTCCAAAATCCGCTGCTTCGTTTGCAGTTTCTGAGCCGTCGGTGGCGATCAAAATTTGTCTTTGCGGTTTAGATTTAATCTCACTACTCTCTTCCATATTTACCCCTCATATTCTGGATTTTCTCTTTTTTAAAGTCTCTTTGGAGTGAGATAGAGATCGGGACCCATTCCTGACTACTTTTTTTGGACACGCTGCTATCAAGAAACATTCAATACCTGTTTTTCCCCTTCTCTGCAGCTTTCGCATTTTAAAACTGTATTGCAATCAGGATTTTTTGTAAACTTCTCCTCCTTGCTCTGATCCCACGACTTTATCCCATATGTAATATCGGGCATTCATGTTAATAATTTTTATCCAAGATCTCTAAAAAAAACTAAGACCCCCAAAAAATGCAAAAAAGCATATACTTTCAAACATAATTAAAAAGTGGAGGATAAATCTTGGGAATACTGGAAATCAAGCCGGTTCAAACTTTATTATTGATATTTTTTGTTATTACCTCCGCCTTCAGTAGCGGTTGCATCCAGGATTTTGAAGAAGAAAGTTCCTACAATATCAGGGATATGGACATCTCAGCAGACCGTATAGGAACTGCTTTTGTAGACCTCAATGTTACGACATATATTGAAAAATACGACGGAGACACAGTGAAAAATACTTCTCTTCTCCTTAAAGCTTATAGCAGGGAAAGCGGGCTGCTTGAAACACAGAAAGAGGTAAAACTCGGGGTGCTGAAAAAAGGAGAGACAAAATCAGTAAGTCAGACCTTGAGTCTCCCGAAAACCGGAGGATATAATCTCCGTTCTGTCCTGTTTGAGGAAAATACACAAAAGAGTAATGGAGCAATCGAAATCTATAATCTGGAATCTCTGCCTGCGGATGTGCAGGATACAGGACTTGAAATTTCCGAAATGGACTTCAGAGTGAGGGAAGTAGAAAACGGAAAAGTCCTTGTTGAAAGCGATATTTACCTGACAAACGAAGGAAGGGAAGCCAGCAAGGATCTCCGTGTGCTGGTTAAGGCCCGTGAAATGGATGCAGGGCTTTTAGCGGATAAAGTCTGGACCCAGACAGGGGAAATCAAACCTGAATCAACGGTTATCCGGAGTGTCAACTTGACAATGCCCGACCAGTACAACTACGTTGTCGAAGTCCTGATCTGGAACAATGATACCATAGTTAAGCGTGGAGAAGGATATATTCAACTTAGTCCCACAGTTGAGATTCGAGATAAAAACACCACCGAAACCCGGAAGATTCAGACAAGTGAATTCGAAGTTAGTGAGGTAGTTGAAGAGGTCCCAGAAGAGGAATATGCGGAGGAAAGAGTAGAAGAAGCGGCACCTGGATTTGGCCTGCTTTTATCTGCAGTTCTGCTCTGTTCGGCAGTAATTCTCAGGAGGCGGTTTAGATGAGCGAAGCAGGAGATATGGGCTCAGAGACAAAAAGGGAAAAGATGTCAGATATGGGGGAGAACTTTAAAAAAGGAGTTTTCCTCATTGCCATGTTGCTTCTGCTGATGGCAACCTTTCAGCTCTATTTTTCCATAGAGAACGTAATCGACACATGGTTCGAGCATCAATATATCCCCATTTTCAGGGCGATATACAATTTCATTGTCCTGATTGTGAGCCTGTATATTATCAGACTGTATATAATAAAACGTTGAACTTAGTAAATATTGAATGAATAAAGTTGAAAGTAATAAATGTTGAACAGGATCTGAATGATTCTGAATATAAGAAGCCGCTGAAAGAAGCCGCTGAAAGAAACCGCTGATTTGACAGAGACCTTAATTTTCAGGCCTCTTCGATTAGCTTTTTTACGGTTTCGAGCACAAGGATTGCATCTTCTCTTTTTACGTCAACTTCATTTTTGGTGCAGAATTCAAATAGGTTTTTTCCTTTTTCTTCCGGTATCAGGCCTTTTTTAGCCCCTTCTTTTGTAAGTCCGAGATAACTTCTGTCCGGGTAATATGTGTTAATTGCAAGTTCCAGGAGATCATTATGCTCTTTTTCTTTTACAAGTCCGGATTCAAGGGCTGCTTTTAGAGTTTCCCTGATGTTTACCAGAGGTGAGGAAATGGGTTCGAAAGTATCAGGGTTTGTGCTTACGGCTACCTCATCATCCGATTCAATCACACCGTCCCTGTACCATTCGTAAACCTTTCCAATTCCTATCATCCCGTGGGTATCCAGCTCTGAGGCTCTGAGGGCTCCCATACTGGCGCCCCCAACTACCTTTACTCCTGCGTCAAGGGCTGACATAATCTCCCTATGCCCGACTGCAGCTCTGTCAAAGAAGATCCCGTCTATGATCCCTATGACTTTGTACCCCTTCTGGACAAATTTTTCAAGCTGGAACCTGCGTACGGGAGGCTGGTAATTTGCCCTGAGGATTTTTTTAGCATCCTCATGGCTGATGCTGTTCCCGGTAAAGATTACTGCTCTTGCTTTCATCGTCTTTTCCACGGCTTATCGTTTCTGTCCCTGGAAAAGTCTTTCTTCTTCCCGGAGTTTATTCTTCTCCCTTTGCGGTCGCGGTCAATAGTGAACAATTCAAAGCCAGGGATAATTACTCTGACAACCGGCACTGCAACTTCTTCCCTTGAGAGGTCTACTACCAGCACTCTTTCGACAAGACCCCTGAGCTTTTCAAGTATTACTTCGATGTTTTCAGCAGGGCTTTTTCTGGACAGATCCTGCACATCAGAAAGGGAAATCTTTTCTCCTTCTTCGAACCAGAACCAGTTCAGACGCTTCATCCGGTCGTATCCCACACTTCGGATAAAGCCTTCCCTATCCGTGTCTTCTCTTGCTCCTTGGATCTGGACTACCCGCGACTGGGCAGCTTCGGTTATGGCTCTGGCAACCGCAATTTCAGGTTTCAGATGGGAACCTGCTCCCATGACAAGAAGAGCCGGATCTTTCAGCTTTAAATCATCAGTTGCCGCAATAACTGTTGGAATTCCCGTGTCTGTCGGAACCAGCCAGACCTTCAGTTCTATTCCTGCATCTTTGAATTTTCTGGCAAGCTCGTACAGGTACCCGTCTTCTTCAGTCAACACGATTTCTTTTCCAAGGTTTCGGGAAAACTGGGCTGTGCTGATCGCATCCCTTTCTATAACTTCAAGCAGCCCGTGCAGAATAGCTTCCTCAAGCACGTTTCCGGATGCCAGCCCATTTGTATTGCTCAGGAAAAGCTTCTGGCACTGCCCTGGTGCGTCATATGGATGGTAAACCGCATTTGCGCTCACGAAAATTTCTTCCCCGTTCAGCAAATCATATGCTCCCACCCATTCCATTAAGGACTGGGGGATATGGGGCTGGGGCAGAAGAAGGACCTTTGGGTCAAGCACGTTGCAGCCTTCTCTGGCGCTGGCATAGGACTCCACAAGAGCTGGGGCTGAAATGTTACCTGCAATGTTTGCGTTCAGGCCAGGCCTTTCTGCCAGGCAGCGCTCAAAGCTCTCCATTATCGCAGAAATCCGGGCTCGCTGCTCGGTTGAGCCCTTGCCTGAGTAGATACTGATCGCTCCCCGGGCGGCACTGGGGCGGATTGCCGAGAAAATCGGGATTCCCAGCCTATCCAGGTTTGTAATGTCTGCAATTCGGGTAACACCTATCTTTTTTATCTGATCTTTGGTGTTTTCCAGGGTTGTGGCTTCGTCATAAACTCGCTGAGTGCCTTCGAGGTATGAGAGAGACCTGTCAATTTTTATCTCGGGCATAGTTAGAAACCTTCTCATCTCTTGTTATATATTTTGTGATTTTTCGAGAATTTACGGATCTTTTCACAGGGGGTTTTCACAGTTTTTCTGTGCAGGACTTTTCGACACTTAATATAAACAGAACACAAATAGAATATAAACAGAATAACGCTATATATTGAAGGGTTCTATAAGTATGTAAGAAGGTTTATAAGGGGGTTTTGTCCGACGAATCTTAAAAAATTGCTTCTGGAAGAAAATGTAGGAGGCTTTGATCTCCTCTTCAGAACCTTATATGGAGTACTTGCAATTATTGCATTGGCAACAGGTCTTGTGAAAACTTCTCCCTGGAAATGGGTTGTTGCGGCGATAGCTTTTACAGGGCTTTATAGTTCAATCCTGAGACACTGCACTCCCTATTCCATTCTTGGGATCAGCACCGCAGAGGACAATAAAAGTAACATACAGGAATTTTATTCTCATCAGCAATACATTCGGAGATATTAATTCTCCGATCTCTTTTTTTGGCAGATATTTCGTCTCAATATTGTTAAGCTCTGGCTGATTTTCTTTGGGTTTTGTCTGATCCTTCTTTTTTTTTCTTTGACAACTGGTGGATATTCTGCAACAGCTCTTTATTTTTGTAACTCCACAAAAGCATAGAGTAAGCCTATTTTTCTGATACTATGACGTGGATAATTTCGGACATGTTGCTTTATATATAACTTTGATAATATTTCACGCACTAGTGAAATTAAACAGAAAGATGACGGAAAAATGAACAAGACAAAAAGCTGCGAAGTTCGGTGTACAAAATGCAGAAAATGGTTCCGCTCACAAATTATTCAATTTGAAGATGCAGAAACATTCCTGAATACGGTAATGTACAAAAATACGGAACCATGCCCATACTGTAATACAATGGTTGCCCACGACAAGGAAATCATGAGATTCGTAGAAAAAGATGGTGCTGGTAAAGTCATTAAAGAAACGAGATACGTATATGATTTTTAAGTTCTGTAAAAGTCTTCTGAAATGACGAACTTTCATTAATTTGGACTGAATGGCCTGATACATTTTACTTATTTATTTTTAGCCTCTTACAGCTGATTTGGCTAGATTTCTACAAACCTGAATTTATTTCAATGCGATTAAAATTTTATTGTTTTGCATGATTTTAGAGAGAAAATCGGAAGACTTCAGATGTTGGGAATTACCGGATCATTCAAATTAAATATGTTATCTGTTTGCTCGTCGTTTTCCGGTTTCCCTGAATTGCTCAATGTACGTTTCTAAAACTGAATTTTAGGCAAAATAGGGCTCATCAATTAACGAGCTCATCCTAAAACTCAATATTTGCTCCTTGAATATGAAAAATCAGTGCGACCCAAAAAACCTTGTACCAGAAAAAATAAGTATTTGCAGATATCAGTTAGTTATTAATTAATAACTTTTTTTTACGTAATCATCCCTAGAAAGTAAGACATTAAAGGCTGTTGTAAATCTACTGGATGCAAAGAAATGGCAGAAGCATTAAATTCCGATAAAACAAAACCTTCCCCAACCCTTAACACCATTCTTATGGTCGAAGATACTCTGAAAAACAGCCCGAACAGCGTTGTAACAGTTGCAGAACTCAAAAAAATGCTGCCAAGGCAGGTAAACCACAATACTCTGATGGTTGTTCTGGATTATCTGAAGCAGAGCAATAAAATTGTTGTGGGGCTTAAGGGAATAACCTGGATTCACAGCAGGAATGAAAGCTTGAGAAAGACAGTGGTTCAGGGCCTTGAGCTATGAAATATATCAGAGTAATCCTGACCCCAGAGGCCGCAGATGCATATCATTATTTCATGAGCAAAGCACCAGACTCAAAGCAAGAAGAGGTAATCCTTAATGTGTTCCTTCAGAAAGTAGAACTGCTAAAGGAGAACGTCCACTATGGACAGCCAATTGCCAAAAAACTGATTCCTGCCGAATACAAAGCCAAATATGGAATAACAAACCTCTTTAAAGTGGAACTTCCTAATTTTTGGAGGATGCTTTACGCGCTTACATCAGGAAGTTCAGGTATTGAAATCATCGTATTAGTGCTTGACATCATCGACCATAAAAAATACGACAAAAAATTCGGTTACAAGAAGTAAATTTACGCTGATTGATGTCGATTTTTCAATGATCTCTGCGAGTCTCATTACCTTTTTTGTATTTGATCGGGATGGAACAAGCCAGAGGTCTTGTATTCCTATATGTTATGTAATGATTGACTACACACACGTTTTTCATAAAATAAGATAAATAAAAATAGTATCGTTAACCTGTGTAATCTCACTTTCTCTTTTTACTGTAAAACAAATAGAAAATGCAGAATATCAAAATAAAGATAAAGAATAATGCAATGAGCGCTTCCAGTATGGTTTGGTTAGAGGATCCTACAGCAGATGAACTTATAATAGCAGATGAACTTATATTAGCAGCACTCATGATATCTTAAATGTTGTAAACAGTTAAATATTTTTTACCAAAACTTCCACCATTTTTTTTTGTTTCCGTGTTTTCTGTGAGCAGCTCAATGTTTAACCTGCTGTTCTCCTGGATCAAGGTTTGAATGTGTACCGCTTGCTTATGCATGTTCTCATTTCTTTTCTCTCTGTTTGTCCTTTACCTGCAGCGGATTATAAAGTGCTTGGATTTGAGTTTTCAGATCTTGGATTCTCGCCCTTTCGTATTCCATCTCAAAGAATTTTCCTGAATAAGCTTAAAAGCCTATACTTTTTCCTCGACTCAAGACATTTGATTCCCTTATTTTCAAATATATTAAGAGTTATAATATCTTATATAAAATTAAAATCAGGGGTATTGAGGATATGCAGGCTGAAGAGAAGGGGATGGACACTGATAGTTCTAAAATTCAAGTAAATGGGTCTTCCCCTAATGATAAAAAACATAACTCCAGAGGGGAAATGTCAGGAAATTCCCATGAATTTCACGAAGAAAGTGGGAATAAACCTGCTGAAAATATGGTGTATGAAGGTCATGCGGAAGATCAAGAGCAGCACGCTGGAGAGAAATCTGAGCTTGGGCAGCACGAAGAGATGAAACACGAGCAGCATGAAGAGATGAAGCATGAGAAGCACGAAGAGATGAAACCTGGCCAGCATGAGGGAATGAAACATGAGGGCCATGAGCCGTCCATGGGGAAAGATCACGGCGATCATCATTCTCATATGCTTGCAGATTTCAGAAAAAGATTTATTGTCTCTTTTATACTTACTTTCCCGGTTTTGCTGCTCTCTCCTACGATTCAGGATTTTTTCGGTTTTGAGCTTCGTTTTCCTGGTGCGGATTTCATCACCTTTTTGCTTTCCTCTGTCGTTTATTTCTACGGCGGCTATCCTTTTCTCAAGGGGATAAAAGAAGAGCTTGCTGATAAGTCGCCTGGAATGATGACTCTGATAGCGATTGCCATCAGTGTGGCTTATTTTTACAGCGCTGCTGTGGTTTTCGGGCTTCCCGGAGGAGTCTTTTTCTGGGAACTGGTGACGCTTATCGATGTAATGCTGCTCGGGCACTGGGTGGAGATGCGTTCTGTATTGGGAGCTTCAAGAGCTCTTGAGGAACTGGTAAAGATCATGCCGTCGGTTGCCCACCTGAAGAAAAATGGCGAAACGGTTGATGTGGGGGTTGACCAGCTGAAAATAGGGGATAAGGTTCTGGTCAAGCCCGGGGAGAAGGTGCCTGTGGACGGGACTGTTGTAGAAGGGACAAGCAGCGTCAACGAATCAATGCTAACAGGGGAGTCAAGGCCTGTCACGAAAAAGCCAGAGAGTGAGGTTATCGGCGGTTCGATAAATGGAGAGGCAGCCTTTGTTGTAAAGGTGGAAAAAACCGGGAAGGACACTTATCTGAGCCAGGTTGTCGAACTCGTCAGAGCCGCTCAGGAAAGCAAATCAAAAACTCAGGATCTGGCAAACAGGGCTGCAATGTATCTTACTATCATAGCCCTGACTGTAGGAACTCTCACTTTTGTCCTCTGGCTTTTCTTCGGCCAGCAGCTTGTCTTTGCTCTGGAGAGGGCAGTGACTGTAATGGTCATTACCTGTCCGCATGCTCTTGGACTTGCTATTCCTCTTGTAGTTGCAGTTTCAACATCCATTGCCGCAAAATCCGGGCTTCTCATCAGAGATCGACAGGCATTTGAAAGTGCACGTAATCTTCAGGCTCTTATTTTTGACAAAACAGGTACCCTCACTGAAGGAAGGTTTGGAGTCACGGATATAGTTTCTTTTTCAGGCGAGGAAAATGAAACTATCCTGAGCCTGGCAGCTTCCCTGGAAGCCAGTTCAGAACACCTTATTGCAGCAGGTATTCTGGAAAGTGCGCGGGAAAAAGGATTGGAGATCCGATCCGTGGAAGAATTCAGTTCCATCCCCGGAAAAGGTGTAGAAGGATTGGTGGAAGGAAAGAAATTCCTTGTTGTGAGTCCGGGTTACCTTGAAGAAAACGGAATCACTCTTAAAGATGAAAAAATTGAAGAGATTAAAGAACAGGGGAAAACCGTTGTGTTCCTGCTTGAGGGAGAGAGGGTGCTTGGAGCTCTTGCCCTTGCCGATATTATCCGGAAGGAATCCAGGGAAGCTATTTCGAAGCTTAAAGGCATGGGAATAAAATGTCTCATGCTCACAGGGGACAATCGTTACGTGGCTGCGTGGGTAGCCAGAGAACTGGAGCTTGACGATTACTTCGCAGAAGTTCTTCCTCATCAAAAGGCAGAGAAGGTCAAAGAAGTTCAAGAGCAGTATACCACAGGCATGGTCGGGGACGGAGTTAATGATGCTCCTGCACTGGCTCAGGCTGATGTCGGGATTGCTATCGGAGCAGGTACGGATGTTGCAATTGAAACCGCTGATATAGTACTGGTTAAAAACGATCCAAGGGATGCGCTGAATATCATCAGGCTTTCCAGAAGCACTTACTCCAAAATGTATCAGAACCTTCTCTGGGCAACCGGGTATAACGTTTTTGCAATTCCTCTTGCAGCAGGGGTGCTCTATGGATACGGAATTTTACTGAGCCCTGCTATGGGTGCCGTTTTCATGAGCCTTAGTACTGTGATTGTATCTATAAATGCAAAAACTTTGAAGATGAAGTGACTTGATGCGGGGGAGGGTCACAGTTTGAAAAAGGCGCTGGCTTTACTCGCACTTTACCTCCCAAGTTCCAGACGCCTATTAGGGCGCCGGATGACGTAGTAGAGAAAAGCTCCCACGATGTAGGTTATAACAATAATTATGACCCAGATAAGGCGTGTGTTTCCGTCATCCGTTTCCTTTTGCACGCAATCGATAAGAGTTCGTACCCAGAAAATGAAGAAAAGAAGACCGATAAATACGAAGATAATGAAAAGAGGAGAAGTGCCGATCATTTTATTGATTCCTGAATTTTCACTGTGTTTTAAATCTGTATTGCATTCCTAATCCTGTGCTAAAAATTGTCTTTCACAGTTATAAGGCCTAAAAATTTAAACTTTTTTGTTTTTTGTTAACTGCCCCTTTTCATTTTCTTTGGCTTCAGGATTCGATACGGATTCCTTCATTCCGGCAATCTTAATAATTATTTGAACCGAATTCCTGATTCAGTGTTTAAGTGAATTCCTGATTCAGTGTTTAAGTTCTTCCTCAAAACTCCTGAGCCTGAAATTTAGCAGAAAAACGATATAGATTACCAGACCTGCAATCAAAAAAGCTCTTCCTGCAAGCGTTTCATATAGAAGACCGCCAAGGATCAGCCCTGTAATACTTGCCAGGCCCCCGAAACTACTGGCAAAACCCTGTACCGTACCCTGATATCTTCTCCCTGCAGTATTAGATAGAAGAGAAAGAAAGGAAGGCCACATAAGTCCGTCTCCAAGCGCGAAAAACCCTGTTGCAAGGTAGGTCAGGAAGAGATTTCCCGGGACCAGCAGCAAAAAATTTGTACCGAGCATCAGGCTTCCGAAGGTTATGAGGGCTGCATCAGAGTACCTTTTTGAAGCTCTCGAAAGTACAGGACCCTGTACGATTATCAGGAGTGCGCTCAAAACCGTAAAGTAGATTCCCATCTGTGCAATGTTCCAGTCCAGAACTGCTATTGCGTGCAGGGGAAAAGCAGTGTAAAAGATGTTGAAACCAAGAAAGATTAAAAAATAGAGACCGAGCATATAGGGAATATTTGGAAGTTTCAAAATCTCTCTGAAGGCAGGTTTCTCTGTTTCCCGTGTGATTCTGCATTCTTTTATCTCATAGCCAAAAACTTTTCGCATATTCTCAGTATCGGCAGGCTCTTCGAGAGAACACTCTTTGCTTTCCGGGATATAATATAAGATAAGTATGGTCCCTATAAATGAGATTATTATTGCACCCAGAACAGGGGCTGCGTCTCCGTACTCTGTTACGCTCAAAATCCCTGCAAGGGCAGGGCCAATTATGAACCCGAGATTTGAGGAAATCGACATCTTCCCAAAGTTTCGATTCCTATCCTTTTCTACGGTGATATCTGCCAGGTAGGCATTGGCTACAGACACATTTCCGCCGGTCAGCCCATCAAAAGCTCTGGCAAAAAAGAGTACTGCAAGGGGCAGGGTAAAGGCAAAAGCCCCCAGGACTTTCGAATCGACTTTAAATAGAGTTACAACCGGAAGATAAAGAGCTCCAAGAAAGATAATCCATGAGATCAAGGTTCCGAACTGGCTTAAGAGCAGAATCTTTTTACGCCCGTAAATGTCAGACCATCTGCCCAGAATAGGGGCACCTATGAGCTGGAAGGTCGAATACATCGAACTTGCCAGTCCGTAAACAAAGGCATTACCTCCGAACCTGCCCACCAGAAACACAAGGAACGGGAGCACAATACTGAACCCTAAAGTCCCTATGAAGTTGACAGCAAGGAGAGGTAAGAGGGAAATACTTTCTTCTGTAGGAGGGTCGGGACTGTTTTTCGGCCCGATTTCCACATCTTCCGGTTTATATCCGGAAGCTTTTTCCTGTTCATCTTCAGGAATCTTCCCTTCTTCCTTTTTCACAACCAGTATTATTCTGCTCCTCAGATAACGTTTGCTCTTCAGATAACAGTTTGTTCCTCAGATAACAATTTACTCCTTGATAAAAATTTATTTTTTAATTCTCAGGATCTCAGCCCAAGCGCGTTTTCCGCACTTCGGGCACTTCAGGTATTTTTTATTTACGCCATTAGGGCCAAGAAAGTCTTCCAGAGCTGAAATCTCGAAAACTTCACCGCATCCGGGGCAGCAGTAGGCAAAATTTTTAGCATGCCATGCCACAAGTAGTGCTACTCCTACCACAACTATCAGGAGCCAGAAATACCAGTATCCGGGAAGTAAAATGACAGAGGAGAGACCCAGCGTTGTAATAAATATAAGAAGTATAAGGGCTGTTTGATACCAGTCTTTTTTCGTAACTTCTCCATATCTTTTTACATTCATAGTGATCTTCTTTTCTTTTTCAATTTTTCTTCTGTTTAAAATTTATACAGAAAGTTAGGATTCAAGGTTATTTAATTTTTTTCTCTGTAATATTTTCAGAATCAGGCATAGGAATACTTTACCTGCAGAAAAATATCAAAAAAGAAGTTACCTGTGATCTGAAACACAGGCTTTGACTTGATTTTAAGGCAGGCCTGTCAGCCGGCTAGTAGGCCAGCTTCAAACCTTTAAGGCCGGCTCAAACCTTTATATTCTGCAAACTTCGCTCTTTCTAAGCCAGTCAATGTCGGACTGGTAGAGGAGCCTCAGGTCTTTAAGCCCGAGTTTCAACATTGCAAGCCTGCTGACTCCGAGTCCCCAGGCAAGAACGGGTTCTTTGATTCCGAAAGGTTCAGTAACCTCTTTTCTGAAGACGCCTGCACCTCCGAGCTCAACCCAGCCGAGGCCGTCCACGTAAACTTCAGGTTCCACACTCGGTTCGGTATATGGGAAGTAACCGGGACGGAAGCGGACCTCTTCGAACCCCATCCTGTGATAGAACTCTGCCAGCAGCCCGAGCAGGTCTGCAAAGGACATGTCTTTATCCATAACGACTCCTTCAAGTTGCTCGAATTCGGGAGTATGAGTCGGATCAATTGTCTCCCTGCGGTAAGCTCTGTCAATGCAGAAGGCTTTTACGGGTGGTTTGGGATTGTCGGCCAGATACTTAATAGTGACTGCGGTTGTATGAGTTCTCAACACACTGCGTCTGGCAAGTTCCCTGTCCCAGATTCCACCCCAGCCGCAGGAATCAATATCTCCTCCACATTCATGCATTGCAGCCACCTTCTCCGAATATTCAGACGGAAGCTGGCAGGTGCTACCCAGGTGGAAGGTGTCCTGCATATCTCTTGCAGGGTGGTCCTGGGGCTGGAAAAGGGCATCGAAATTCCAGAAAGAGCTCTGGATGATTCCGCCTTTGATTTCGGTAAAGCCCATCTCCAGGAAAATCTGGCGCATCTGCTCTATAAGTCGCCTGTAGGGGTGGATCTTGGCTCCGTAGAGGGGTTTTGGAGTTATATCGAGCCGATATGGCCTGAATTTTTTTCCTTTCCAGGCTCCGCTCTTAAGTAAATCGGGTGTGATCTGGGCAATTTCCTCTTCAAGGACAAGCCCCTGGGAAGCAAGAGCTTTTCCTGCATCGGTTATGGAAACAGTCCTGAATTTCTCTTCATGCTTTACGACAAGTTTGCGCTTGAGAAGGTCTTTTACTGTTCCTTCATCGGCTGCAAGCTCTTCAAGAGTTTTTGCTTTGCCTGTGAAAGCTGCAAGGATCTCTTCATCTTTTCCGGCATCAGCTTTTCCAGAAGGCACCATTACTCCATTTTCAATTTTTGCCCATTCTTTTTTTACGAGCCAGCCGGTTGCGATTCCTACTATCTGTGGAGAAAAGCGGTTTCTTAAGTCTTCAAGGGAAGTCGGGGCTTTAAGGGAGTCAATAATTTGGCGCTCCGGAAGTCCACTTTTTGTGTACTCTTCTCCTTCCTTTGTAAGGGAGTAACTTTCGAGCACCTTTTCGGAAACTGAAGCCAATCCTTTTTCCGCAAGCATGAAGGCTGCCTGCATTGCCGCGTCTACCTGCAGCCCTGATTTTTCTTCCAACCTTTCGGGAGCTGCAGCCCCCAGTTCCTCAAGGGCAAGCAAGACCTTTTTCTCGTTAATTGTGAGGTTTTCCTGAACACTCATACATGATCATATCCTGAGATTCCTGAAAAATTTAAGAGTTTTATATTACGAATTTATGAGTTTGATGAGTTTGATGAGTTTGATGAGTTTGATGAGTTTATGGATGATTTAATTTTTGTAGATGATGTTATATTCATCGAGATGTTCTCGCGCAAGTTCCCTCTTTTCCTGGTGGTCTTTTAGGAACTCGTACATCTTTTCGGCTGCAAGCTGTTTGCATGAACCGCACATTCTGGTTCCGCAGACACACTCCTGCCTGATTTCCAGCAATTCTTCATCATCTTCGAGAAGGTGGAAAAGCATAAGTTCGAAAACCGAGCATTCGTCGGGCTTTCCACCCAGTTTTTTCTGCTCTTCAAGGGTCACACAGCCCCCTGTTTTTGCTCTCTTTACCTTTTTTGCCCCTTCCTTCGGGTCATCCGTGAGAGCTATATAGCTGTCAGGGACGCTACTGGACATTTTCCCTCCCTGCAGTCCGCTCATAAAGCGATGATAAGTAGATGCAGGTGGAATGAAAGCATAACCTCCGAACTCAGCTGCGACTTCTGCCACGACTTCTTCAAGGATTTTCCTTGTGGTTTTCCAGATTTTTCTAAAAACGAAATATTTTTCATACTCAGAAAACTCAGGTGGCTTAGCCTCATTGACAAATTTAGCGATTTCCTGGATCTGGGTCATGAAGTACTTCCTTTTCTCAGGCTGGCTTATTTGTAAACCAAACCTTTCGAGGAATGCATAGTCAGGAGGCTCGAGGACATCCAAGTGCTCCTCGTAGAGTTTTACCTTGCCAGGAATGCGTTTCTTAAGTTCCTTAAGAGCCTCTTTCGGAGCTCCTTTTCCCCTGATACTTAAATACTTCCAGCCGTTTTCTGTTTCTCTTTCTTCTACCCTGAACATATTCATTTTGCCTGCAAGCCCCCGAGTTAGCCGGAGGTGCGGGTCCTGATCAGGTCCAACCGGAACTACAACAGGCTTTGGTCCCCCAAATTCCTCTAACTGGGGCTGGAGGATATCTGCAGCCTGAGTTGCCACGCTAATCATATGGGAAAGGTTTGTTTCTCCTGAAAAACCGTAGATAGCGCTCAGTTCCGAGAAATTGATCTTGACCCCGAGTTCAAATGCCAGATCTTTTACGCTTTCGCAGCCTGACTGGAAATAAATAAGGCCTTCGGGCTTGAAACCGAGGGCGATAAGGCTTAATATGTATTCTTCTACTCCTATTTCCCTGCATTTCTGCCAGGAAAATCCGCGTACTGAGAACGCTTCTCTGTCCGCAATCCCAACAAAGGCACTGGCTCCCATTTCTTGATGCCAGATAATCTGGTCCATAACCATCTTGTGCCCCAGGTGGACCTTTCCGGAAGGCATAAAGCCGTCCATGACCGAAAATGGGGCACCTGTCCTCATTGCCTCTGCAATCTGTTCGTAATCACGGTGCCCGAAGATAACCTTTCTCCGCATGTACATGTGCGGAGATGGGATTTCAGGAAGCACGTTATCAAAAGGAGAAATCCCGAATTCTTCGAATAACTTGGAATAGTCAGTAATGTCGCTTGAACTCCACGGGTCAAGTTTATTAGTCATAAAGTCCCTCGTTGGCTGCCGATTTTCCGGGGAAATACCTCAGGCAGGCAGCTTTCTCTTGCTGAACATAATTGAGGATATAAATATCATTCCAGCTAATCGCTCTTTAAAAATACCTGCTCATATGTAAATGTTTATCTTCGAGCATCCAACTCCAGGAATTGACCCCCAAAGATAAATATTCAAAAGCTGAATTGTAGTAAGATGGATAAGAGTTCATTCTTAGCAGATATAGGCAGGATTGTAGCCGGATTGAAAGAAGTAGATGTAGCCTACATCTTCGGTTCATTTCTTGAGAGGAATGAATTCAACGATATCGATGTAGCTTTGCTCTTGTCAGAAGGCATGGATCCCTATAAAAGTCTCAAGTTCTCTCTGAGGGTAGCAGGTGAACTGGAGAGACAAATCAGGCCCAGGCTTGAGTTTGATGTAAAAATACTAAACAGTTCCCCGATTGAATTTCAGTTTGAAGTTATCAAAAAGGGAAGTGTTATCTTTTCCAGGGATAAATCCAGGAGGGTAGATTACGAATTTGAAGTGATCTCGGCTTATCTGGATCTGAAGTATATGTATGATTTTATGGATAAAGAGTTCCTGGCGAGGGCCTGAAATGAGAAATTACTCTCAGGTTATTTTTCTGTAAACCTTTTCAAAAGGATAGGGCAATTTTGCTCCGGCCGGGATCCTGTCAACGAACTCCAGGAATTCAGGGTCATGCATCGGAGTCAAACTTTTCTGTCGCTGGAAATAGGGATAACTTCTGATTCTCTGCCAGCTTTCCTTTAAGGATTCCTCTTTTACGTTTCCAAAACTGAAAGGAGGATAAGGGCTGGGCTTTACATCGCCGTCTGCCGTTACATGCATCCAGCGCCTGCCTGCCATTGCGCCCAGCATCTGCCCTTCGAAATACGTGTTTGCAAACATTCTGGGGCCTTCCGGATTGGAATTTATCCTGTGGTACATTTCCATGATATCTTTCCTGTTTTCATCAGTAATTGCAGGCTTGCTCCTGTTTTTAGGCATGGCCTCCCATACTGAGAATTCCTGTACCCCTAGTTCCGATGCAAGGGCATAGAGAGCAGGGAGTTCCTGTATGTTTGAGGGAGATGCATGTGTTGTCATTACGACCATTAGCCCTGCTTCAAGTGCCAGTTTTATGGCAGAGACAGCTCTTTTGTAAGCTCCTTCGGACTTTCGGATGGAATCGTGTTTTTCAGGATCAGTTGAGTAAATGCCAACCATAAGGGAATGAAGTCCTGCTTCTTTCAGGCGGAAGGCAGTCTCTTTTGAAAAATCCGTGCCCCATGTGGAGCAGTTCACTATAGCGCGGTTTTTGTCCACGTACTTGATAAGCTCGAAAACTTCTTCCCGCAGTAGAGGATCATTCTCGGTAAATGTGACAATGAAAGTGCCAAGTTCAAGGGCTTCGTCTATTATTCTTTTAATGATGTCTGTATCCAGCTCGTCTGCAACTGTTCCAGGCGGATATCTCGAACTGTTCTGTCGGGTAAGTTCAATGGATACGGTTTCGGGAATGTATTTTCCCAGGGCTATCTGCATTTCTGCAAAAATGAGCCGTTTGAAAACAGGACTCGGTATCGGAGGAAGCCAGGCTGAGGCAATGACTCTGTCTTCTTGTACAAGGGCTGGCTTTTCCTCCTGCAGGCGGGAATTAATCTTTTTCAGAATAGGGCTGCAGGCTGCTTTCAGGGTTCCGCTTGCTTCAAGTCCCAGAGTGTCCTCGGTATGCCGAAGGTTCACTGATAGTCCGAGCATGGAGAGAACTTCTATATTTTTGTCCTTCACTGGAGCTTCCAGCCCATTCTTTTTTTCATGAATCATTTTTTTTCCTCATAGGTTCCTGCTTTTACTGGTGGTTGATTGGTAAATATTTAAAATCACCCATGAGTTTTCCGGAGGCTGAACTACATAAGTCTCGAATTAAAAAATCGGTAGAACCGCATCTGAAAACTTGAAAAGCAGGAAATCTCTGAATACGGGTGTTTAAGCTCTGAAAATAAGAACTTAAGCTGTCCGGGCACGAGAACTAAATAAAGGAGTGGTCGGCCTGGACTGCCTTAATTATGCTAAAAAGCTTAAACCTCAGACCCTCTCTGAGAAGGCGAGATTTCCGCTGATCTTCTTTATTTTTACTTTGACCACGTCGCCTTTTGAGGCTCCGGGGACGAAAACCGTATACTTGTCTATCTTTGCTATCCCGTCACCTTTGGACCCTACGGCATCAATCCGGAGTTCGTAAGTTCCGCCTTCTTCGATGGCGTCCCTGACAACCACATTGCTTACCTTTCTCTTTTTGACAGGTCTGTGAGCTCCGCAAGCAGAACATTTCAGGACAAGCACCCTCTCTACCCTGACAAGCTGGGTATCCGGGCGTTCGCATTCCGAACACATGACGTATTCGTCCACATAAGCCTGAATGTTATCAGTAATCTGAGCTCTCGTAAACCTTCCCTGGAAGACTGCACGTGTGCCTTCTATCTTCCCTGCAGTCCCCAGTTCCCTGGTGAGATATTTCATCAGGTGGTCAGGGTCCCGGTTAAGGATATCTGCAATATTTCCAAAGTTATCCAAAATTGTGGTTTTGCCTTCGGAAAAGAGTCTGGGCTCAGGGATTACGAATCGAGCGTCAGTAGTCTCAGTGTCAGGCATCTTTGCCATTGCACGGTTCAAAAGCTCTTCGTAATCGTACATTATTATACTCCTTTTTGATATTAACAGTTTAACTGGTTACTGTACCAGTTCTGCCCCTTGATCGACAACGATTCTGCAAGGGGTAGGCAGCTTCTGTCCTGCATGCCAGAGAGCTTTCTTTGCGGCCTCAAAGTTTTGCTTTTCAACAGCCACTGTGAAGATCTTCTGCATTGCATCTACCCTTGCTGCGGTACCTACATTCTTCCCAAAAGCCCTGCGCATTCCACTGGATACACGGTCAGCACCCGCGCCAGTTGCCTGCTTGTTTTCCCTGAGTACTTCGTGGGGGTAAACACGGAGTTTCATGTAAAAGCCCATCTTTCCGGCATCTGTACTCAGGTGCCTGTTTGCTGTAATACGGGCTGCTTCAAGAGCAACATGCCTTATCTGGCATCTTTCTTCTACAATCAGGGAAATTTTAATTGGGAAGGAGGTATTTGCTTTGTCTCCCATGTCATAGTGAATAACCTGACTGCCTGGAACACCGCCCATGTATTTTCTTCTGGTAAATGAGCGCTGCCTCACGTTTCTGTACATACTTCCTGGCTTTCGTACCATAAGCTTGATTCTCCTGAAAGATAATGATTTTAATAGAAATTTGTTGTAACGGATTTGTTTCCGCATATAAATGTTTGCATCACGTTCGCAAAAAACCGTTTAGCAAACCATTCAGTATGAGATATGTGCATATAGAGATACCTGCCTGTATTTACATTTATCTGTAAACCGGCCCTGGTGGACTTCAGCAGGCAACTTCTGTATTCCCGAGCCCTCCGATAGGGATTCCGGAATTGAAATTTCATAACCCCTGAAAATTTATATATCCCGGGCTTAGATAACTTACTCCCTACTACTTAGTGGTTTATAAGTTTTATTGATGGTTCGGGATATTTCTCAAAGAATCCTGCAAGGAGCCCAAAACAGCCTGACAGCATCATGCTCCCGAAAGGTGCGGCAAAATGAAGCTTTTTCGAAAGCTTTTGCCTGATCTCCGAATCCGAAAGCTTTTCAAGCATTTCTCTTTTCGGACCTGTAACCATTATAGAGCGAACTTGATCAAATCCCAGGGCTTCCTTTATGTACGCACCGTGCCCTCCATCTTCGAAGACCTCATCAAAACCGAGGCTTCCGTCGGCAAGCCTTATGATGTAGTCCTGCAGTTTTTCGGGGTTCATGCGGGAACTGTGGTGTTCAAAAAGTGCCGTGATCCTGTTTTCATGCACAAGTGCTCCCAGAGTATGTCCGTTTCCGATATTAACCACAACAGACGGTTGAATTGCTGCAGGGTCAGTAAGAGCCCCGAAAATAGCTGCAGGGCCTGTATCCATGAAAATCGATCTTGTTTTCGTGTTTCCTACAGCTTTGAGAAGGGAGTCTGCCTGGGCTTTCATGCGGGTAAAGGCCTCCGGGATTTCTTCAGGCCTGTACACAAAGTTTTCAAGTTTTCCTCCTCTTTCAATAAGTTCTCTGAGGAGTTCAAAGCGGTAGACTCTGTTGCTCTTCTCAGGGGCATTCCCATGATCCTGTACTGCCACAGCATAATTTTCAGGCATCTGAACCTCAAAGACTGAAAATGCAGATGAAATTGATTCTGGATCGAAATCCTGCATAACAATCTCCAGCGTATTCTCCTCACATGCGAGCTTCTTTGCCTCCTTTTCGGAGACAATTCGAATTCCTAAAGCCTTCACTTTTTCAATATTATCATTGATGGTCAGAGCAGCCTGTTCGGTAGCATAAACCGGAAAACCTGCCTTGAGATGAGCCCTGATAGCAAATGTTGAAGGGCCTCCTCCCATTATGTTCCCGGTAAGTACTATTGTCTTCCCTTTTTTGGTCGCTTTCCGTACTTTTTGTGCAATGATCTGGGTAGGAGCAGGCATGACCATAAGCAGGCTGTTTTCCACCTCTTTTTCCAAATCAAAGAGCAGGATATCCTGTGTACCTGTTCCTATATCCGCTGCAAGTATGAGCATACTTGAGCATTGGCTGATAAGTTATTAAAACATAGGCAAGCAAATAAAAGTAAACAGGAAACTGGATTACAGGAATTTGGATAGCAGGAAACTAGATTACAGGAATTTGGATAGCAGGAAACTAGTATCGTAAAAACCTAATTATCGAACATATAATTTGGTAGCTTCCATCAGCTGATATGGTTTTGACCTTAAATTGATGATCCACAATTAAGTTTTCGTGACACTAGATTACAGGAATTTGGATAACAGAAACTATATGTTGAATTAGCTAGAATGCAAAACTGGCCCGAATGGGAAATTGGCAAAATACGGAATTGTTCAGGACCGTGACTCAAACCTTCATTTCCTGAGAAGAGATAACTCCTGGGGCGCCCTGCTATTAGGTCTAAAAATGGAGAGTGTTGTTTTCATGAAAGAACCCACACCGGAAATTCACAAAAAAGACGCTAAAAAATCCTTTTCTTTTGCCTTAATCACAATTTCTACCTCAAGGTATGAAAAATATGGAGATTCTGCCTTACCTGAAGAAGCTGAAGATCTTTCAGGAAAAGCCATGAAAAATCTTCTTGAAGGCGCTGGCCATAAAGTTTCTTTCTACAGGCTCGTTTCCGACGAAAAAAGCTCAATCGTAGAGGCAATTCTTGCCGCCCTCGATAGTTCCGCAGATATTATAATTACAAGTGGAGGTACCGGGCTTGCACCAAAAGACCTTACAATCGAGTCCGTAACCCCTCTTTTTGAAAAAGAAATCCCGGGCTTCGGAGAGCTTTTCAGGTACAAAAGCCTTGAAGAGATAGGGACTTCTGTGATCCTTACACGGGCTGCAGCAGGTGTGATTAAAGGAAAAGCGGTATTCTGTCTTCCTGGTTCCCCGAATGCCGTGAAACTGGCCCTTTCCAAAATTATCATTCCTGAAGCCGGTCATATTGTCAGGCATGTGAGGGAATAAGCTTCTTTTTTTCTTTGTCCTTCTTGAAGGTTACTCCTTACATGGAAGAGTTAGGCAGTCCTGCTCTCCCACGCTTTCCCTCTTTTTCTTCGGGCGGCAAATCAATATCTAACGTATATATGGTTTGCTATTTCCCTGTCCACAGCATATCGCGTCTGATCCACCTCAAAGAGGTATGATGGGGATCGTCGGAGCAGGGTGACAGGCATTCCTGGGAGGATGCCCATTGATAGGAGTTTCTGCAAAATTCCCGGATCCTTAGTTTCAAGATGGGATATTTTTCCGGTTTTTTTAGGTTCCATTGAGCAGAGAGTCGTAGTTTGCAGGGATACGTGTGAGTTTTCTGTTACCATTTGAAGAACTTCCTTATGGATTGTATTATCTTTGCTTCTTTTACAAGTTCATACCCGCAGTTCGGGCAGCACTGTTTGTTGCAGTTATGCAGTTTCCCGCAGCCGGTACATTTCATTTCGTCAGCTTTCTCAAACTCATTTCCGCAGAGGGGGCATTTCACAGGCTCACCCCCAGTGTTTTCAGCAGAGTGTTTACAATGAAACCTGTAAGGAATGCAAACGGGAAAATAAATCCCGAGATTGCAAGAGCTGTTTTAAAACCTCTTTCCTTTATTGTCATCATGAACTGGGCAATGCAGGGCATAAAGAGGGTTAGAGTGACTGCTGCAACTACAAGTTGAACGCCTGTCAGTAATCCTGAATCATGCATTCCGTAAAGTCCTGCTGCCCCGAAGTCTCTCCTGAAAAAGCCGAAGAGAAAAACATCAGCGGCATCAGGAGGAAGGCCTATCCAGACTGTTGGGTACTCCATCACTTTCTGGGCAAGGGCAAAAAGGCCTGTCAGTCTCCCTATCCAGATCAGAATGCTTGCCAGAACAAACAAAGGCAGGACTTCCAGAAAGTACCAGTGCATCCTTGAGTAAGTTTTCACCAGTATGTTCGAGAGTCTTGGCCTCCTGAGAGGAGGCATCTCAAGTATGAATGTAGGAGCTTCTCCCGGCAGGACTCTGGAAGCCAGGTAACCTATCAGGATAAATTCAAGGGCTATGACGCCTGCCCAGACAAGCAGTCCTTTGGGGTTTCCTGAAAGGATTGAAAGGATGATACCTAGCTGCGCTGAACAGGGAATTGCAAGTGCCAGCAGGATATTTGCAATAAGCCTTTCCCTTTTTGTTTCAAGGGTCCGGGTAACCATCGTGGCCATTGTGGAACAGCCAAAGCCGAGCACCATGGGAATTACTGCCCTTCCGCTGAGCCCTATTTTTTTGAACATGCCGTCAAGCAGCAGGCTCAGCCTTGGCAGATATCCCGTATCCTCAATAATGGAAAATACAAGGAAAAAGGCTCCGACTATCGGAAGTATAAGAGCAATTGCATATGTTACGGCCTGGGTAAAGATCCCGTATTCTCCCACAAAAAGGTCCTGCAGGGCAGGGTAGGGTACAAGGGACGTGAATTCTGCAGTCACCAGGGGGTTTATATGCTCTCCGAATACGGTGTTTTCCAGAAAATCAACAAGGGTCCCGGCTGCAAAGACGCCTACGAAAAGGTAGAGTCCGAAGTACAGGACTAGAAACAACACAGGTATACCAAGCACAGGATGGATGAGAATATTGTCGATCTTTTCCGAGAACATTATTTTTTGCTTTTCCGTTTTTCTCTCTCCGATTTTCCCTGCTCTCCCTTTAGCTCCCTTTTCTGCTTTTTCCTGTGGAGTGCCGATAATTTCTTGTTTTGCACAGCTTTCTTCCGCCAGGGTTTTGCTGAGGCTTTCGTTGTTTTCTTTTTCTCTTCCCGGAACTTCCATTACCTGATCCACGATTTCGTTTACGAGTTCCTGGCGTTTCAGGGTTAGCAGGTATGAGAGGGGAGCACCGGCTTTTGTTGAGGCTGCTTCCACAAGTTTCTGGATTTCCTCATAATTCCGTTTGCAGTTTGCGTTTTTATCCCCATGTATTTTTTCAGCTTCTAGTATGTATTCCTGAGCTGTTCTGTCCCCCTGGAGCAGCAGGAGTGCAAGAACTCTTTTTGATACTCCGGTTTCTTCTGCACATTCCAGCTGACTTTCAATTTCTGCAAGGTATGGCTCAATTTCTGTCCCATAATCGATTTTTTGCTTAGTTTCCGCAGGGATAAACTCCGATATCGAAAGCTTTAGTTCCTCTACCCCTTTTCCTTCGCTTGAAATTGTTCCGACGACCGGGACTCTCAGGAGTCTGCTGAGCTTCTGCACATCTATCTTAATTCCCCTTTCTTCAGCTTCGTCCATCATGTTCAGGACAAGGACAAGGGGAAGCCCTGCCTCAAGAAGCTGCAGCGTAAAGGAGAGCATGCGCCTGAGGTTCCGGGCGTCTACCACGTGAAGGCAAACTAAAGTTTTTTCATCAAAGAGCAGGCGCTGGGAAACTCTTTCTTCTTCACTTACAGGAAGCAGGGAATACATTCCGGGCGTGTCAATGATCTCATATTCCCTCTCTCCTATCTTTCCTTTCCCACGGCTGATTTCCACTGAGGTTCCCGGATAATTGGAAACTACTGTGTAGCTTCCGGACAGGGTATTAAAGAGACTGCTTTTTCCCACATTTGGATTTCCGACAAGTACAACTTTCGGAAGTCCTTTTCCCGGGGTGCATTCTTTTTTCCCGTGGCAACATTCTCCTTTCGGACAGATGAGCGGTAATTTCATACTTCTACTCTCATTATTTCACTCTAATTTTTAGGTAACCCTAAACGTTGTTTTCTCGTATTTAGGGATCCCTAATATTTAAGGTTAATCCTGTTCACAGTGTTAACTGAATATTCCCAACCCGACACTCTCTTGTTATTTTTATAAAATAATCTCCAAAAATGGAGCGTCTGAAAAATAGCCTTTAAACATATATTTGAATGCTCAGGGTACCATGCTGTCCATAATGCTCTGTCATGCAGGCCCGCAAATTTTCCTTCTCTGGCATCAAGGTTTGTAAGTAGTTGGGTAATTAGTTTATTTTAACTTGATTTCTTTACTCATATTTTTGTAATACTCAAACAGTTCTTCTCCCCATTTTATTGCTTCCAGTCCGAAACTTATCACATACTGGCGATCAAACCTGCCGCTCTCGTTAAAAAGTCCCAGGATCATTATCCGGTTAGTGGAAGTAATAAGTGCAGGGATTTCAATTTCTTTTTTTTCCAGGATAAAGAGTCTTGCATTTCCCATTTTGAGGAATTCTTCTCCTTCTTTTCTAAAATCTTCTTCGAACCGTAAGTATACGGCCTCACTCAGGATAAGAGAAATCTCAATGCCCTTTCTGGCCAGATCCAGGAAAAAAGTCGGAAACTGAGGATGAAAATAAGAGAGGAATATGTGGATGCAGTTTGAGGTTGAAAGATACTTTATCAATTCAGGGTTCAGATCAAAAGTATGGCTTATGTCCGGTTCTATCAGGCGGTAGTCTCCAAGCTCATTGATCCTTTTTATAAGATGAGGAGGAACGGGCGTGAGTTTTCTGTCTGCCCAGAAATCTTCATTTTTCTCAAAAATTGCCAGAGTCTTAAGGAGAGGCTGCATCTTTTCTACAATGATTTCTCCTATCATGCTGAGCCGGTACACTCCTTCTTCCTGTATTACAAGGTTCTCTTCCTTCAGCTTCTTTATCTGAGGAAGGAGGGCTGTTCTGGGTACCTGAAGCTCCTCAAGTATTTCTTCAATATTCTTTGGGCCTTCTTTCAGGAGCAGTAGAAAATCCTTTCTCTTTTCTGAAAATAGGATAAGGTCAAGCAAGCCTGGGTTCATTTTACAGTCGCTGTTCGGAATTTATTAAACGGAATTTTGTTTTCCGGTTTCGTTTTTTATTCCTTATGAGTGCCAAATTACTAATAAAGATGTCGAAATTGTTTGGAAACTTCGTCCTGCTCCTTATTAATTTGGGGAAATGTCCATAACTTAACGGATTTCTCTAAAAAGAAGATTAATTGTTTGCCTTTCGGTTCATTAGGAAACTTTGATATAGATGCTGATGAGAAAAGGGAGAAACCTGGTTCAATGGTAAAGAGCCTCCGGAAGGAACCAGTTTTTCCTTTGTTAGCTCCATAATTTTTCACCAATTATAAGATAATCATAAAAATGATTTCACTAATAATGTAAGTATTAAATGTAAGTATTTCAAAATTGGAAGCATGAATTTTATAATCATCAATGTGAGGAAGGGTAATGGATAAAGAAAAATTATACCAGTTGAAGTCTGAAGCAAACCAGATTAGTCCTATTCTTAACATCGGGAAGAACGGGGTAACCGATACTTTGATCGAAGAACTTAATAAACAGATAAAGGCTAACAGGCTTGTGAAGGTAAGGGTCCTCAGAAGTGCTGAAGAAGGAAAAGATGTAAAGACTATCGCAGAAGAAATTGCAAATGCCACAAGATCCACATTAATAGAAGTGCGTGGAAGGACCGTGGTTCTGTACAGGTAAAAAACTCCTGGCGCAGGTACATATCTTTCCTTATTTTTGGTTATTGGGCAGCCTTTATGAATAAAAAGCCTGCCTTTTACTTAAAAGGAATAACTTCCTGTCTTTTAAAATGAAGAATAAGGTTTTTCTGTAGAATTACCTATAGGTTAAGACCCATGACTATAGGTCTCATTTAATACAACATTATTATATATTTCTTTAATGTTGTGTAAATTACTTATGTTAAGAAAGCAACTTCGAGTTGCAAAAATTTATTCGCACATAAATCACAGATATTTCACTGTTTCACTATTTCAGGTTAATTCCCTCATGACCTGTATAGAAATTAACTGATTTATCAAAAGAAATTAACTGATTTATCAAAATTAACGGATTGGTTGACTTATCGCACATGCACTTAATATGTCTGGAAATTCCTTGAAACGGTTGAGTTAGGGTATTTCTGCTTTCCTTTTGCCTTCGATACAGCGGGGCAGAGCCAACCCTATCCTCCGGAGAGATTGCTATGCTTGAAGATGAATATCAACTTGATTTTTTCAAAAATAATGGGTTTGTCCGGAAACAGTGCCAGAAATGCGGCAAGTTCTTCTGGACACGTGACCTTGATAGAAATACATGCGGAGATGCACCCTGTGATCCTTATTCCTTTATAGGGAGCCCGGTTTTTTCCAGAGAGTTCGATATCTCACAGATGCGTGAGTATTACCTCTCTTTCTTTGAGGCCAGAGGGCATACAAGGATTGATCGCTATCCTGTAATTGCCCGCTGGAGGGATGACATTTATCTTACCATTGCATCCATTGCAGACTTCCAGCCCTTCGTTACGTCGGGACAGGTTCCCCCGCCTGCAAATCCCCTCACGATTTCTCAACCCTGCATTCGTCTGAATGACCTTGATTCGGTGGGCAGGAGCGGGCGTCATCTTACAAACTTTGAGATGATGGCGCATCATGCCTTCAATAAAAGGGATCACGAAATTTACTGGAAGGAACACACTCTGGAACTCTGCGACGGGCTCCTGAACTCTCTAAAGGTAGACCCCTTTGCCGTAACCTACAAAGAAGAGCCCTGGGCAGGCGGAGGCAATGCAGGCCCCTGTGTGGAAGTTATTGTGCATGGGCTTGAGCTTGCTACACTTGTCTTCATGGATCTGAAGACCGACAAAAAGGGAGATATCCTGATCAAAGGCGAGAAATATTCCAAGATGAACAATTATATTGTAGATACAGGATACGGGCTCGAGCGTTTTGTCTGGGCTTCAAAAGGTTCCCCCACAATCTATGATGCCCTTTTCCCGGCTATAGTAAACGAACTCATGGAGCTTGCCGGGCTTGAACACGAACTTAATAATTCCGAGTATGCAAATATTCTGGCCCAGAACGCACGTCTTGCAGGATTTATGGACGTCAGTGAAAAGGCAAATCTGCTGGAACTCCGGAAAAAGGTTGCTTCAGACATCGGAATGACAGTGGATAAACTCTCGGCAATCATGGAACCCGTAGAAAAGGTCTATGCAATCACTGACCACACACGCTGTCTGACTTTCATGCTCGGAGACGGGATTATTCCCTCCAATGTCAAGGCAGGGTATCTGGCTCGCCTTGTTCTCAGGAGAACTTTGCGCATGATGGGTGACCTTGATATCCGGATTCCCCTTTCCGAAATTGTAGGCATGCATATAAAGAACATGCCCGAGTATCCCGAATTCAGGGAAAACTTCCCGGTCATACAGGATATCCTGGAGTCGGAAGAAGAGAAATTCAATGCTACCATGGAGAGAGGCCGCAGGATCATTCAGAAATCGGCATCTCACTTTAAAAAGAGTGGGGAAAAGATTCCTCTGTCCCAGTTAACTGAACTCTATGATTCCCATGGAATCCCGCCGGAGATGGCAAAGGAAGTAGCGGCCGAAATCGGAGTGGGCGTTGAATTCCCTGACAACTTCTATTCCATTATCGGTGAGATGCATAACAAGGCAGAAGAAAAGGAAGAAGAGGTTATTCCTTTTGCGGACCGGCTTAGGCACCTTCCAAAGACAAAGCGCCGCTTCTATGACGAACCCACCCGCATGGAATTCGAGGCGGTTGTCCTGGATGTTTTTGATAACCACATAGTGCTGGACAACACCTTTTTCTATGCGGAAGGTGGAGGTCAGCCTGCAGACATCGGAACAATCACTGCCGGCTATGCTATTTACAAGGTGGTTGACGTCCAGGTCTACGATGGCGTAATCGTACATACAGTAGAAAATCCGGATGGGGATTTTGAGATCAGCAAAGGCGACATTGTCACAGGGAAGGTGGACGAAAAGCGCAGGATGACCCTTGCCAGGCACCACACAGCAACCCATATCGTAAACGATGCAGCCAGAAAAGTCCTTGGAAAACACATCTGGCAGGCCGGTGCCCAGAAATTTGAGGACCATTCGAGGCTTGACCTTTCGCATTACAAGCATATTTCCCCTGAAGAACTGAGACAGATCGAGCTTCTGGCCAACCGCACAGTCATGGAAAACAAGCGCGTTGTCACGGAATGGATGCCGAGGACTGAAGCAGAGCAGCAATATGGATTTGGGCTCTATCAGGGGGGCGTGCCTCCCGGAGACAGGATAAGGATTGTAAAGGTTGGAGACGACGTCGAGGCCTGCGGCGGTACTCACTGCGTCAGCACAGGGGTTATAGGCCCTATCAAAATCCTGAAGACTGAAAGGATTCAGGACGGTGTGGAAAGAATCGAGTTTGCAGCCGGAACTGCAGCTGTACGTGCTATGCAGAAGATGGAATCTCTACTTATCGATTCCGCAAAAACCCTGAGTGTACCTCCCGAGCACCTTCCAATAAGTGTTGAGCGTTTCTTCGGAGAATGGAAAGACCTCAAAAAGGAAAACGAGAAACTCAAGGAAGAACTTGCCCGTTCCAGGGTTTACAGGATGCTTGGAAACGCTTTTGAGATTGCAGGTCTCAAGGTTGTTTCCGAATTCGTTCCTGGAGCTGATTCTCTTGAGCTTCAGAAAATAGCCACCGAATTCCTGAAGCATGAAGAAGTGGTAGCTCTCCTTGCAAGCGATGCCGAAGGAGTTAAGATCGTAGTCGCTTCCGGAGAAAAAGCCATAAACTGTGGAATCAATGCCGGCAACCTTGTCCGTGAGATGTCAAAAATTGTCAGCGGAGGTGGAGGCGGCAAACCGGCTCTTGCAATGGGCGGTGGAACTGACCCAACAAGAATTCAGGATGCCCTTGCTCACGGACTTGAGCTCACGAAAGAAATGTGCAAAAAAGTATTTAAGGAAGCCTGAAAAGTACAAATGAATCAAAATAAATTGAAGAGATAATCAAAATAAATACCGGGTTTTTAAGCCCCGGTTTTTACTTCTCTTGATTTTTGGGCTTTCTCTCTCTTAAATTTTTCCAGTAAATTCTCTCTTCAGTCTTTGAAGAGTATTTCACAGAGGATTGCAGTGTCGTTTTTTACAAAGAGGTGCACTATCTTTTTCCCTTCAAGGCCTTTTTCAACCTCGTTTCGGACTTCCCAGTAATCCTCGGGTTTTACGCCTGCCCTAAGCACAACACTCCCAACATTTCTGTCTCTCAGGTATTTATTGATCTCTTTGGGCTCAAAGGGGCAGACCCTCAGGACCAGATAATGATGTTTGATCATGGACTGTTTTATCAAGGCGTCAGATGTCAGCAAAATTCTCTTTTTGTCAACTTTGAAGAGCTCGAAAGTCCCTATAACGGGTCCTGCTATTTGCATCATGGACTCCACAAGTTCAGGCAGCAACCCTGCTGCAACCACTGAGGGTTCGGGTTCATAAGCGCAGAGTTTCATTCTTTCAGTTTCCCTTATCTGCAGAAGAAGCCCGTTCTTCGAAACCAGTCCTTCGCCTGCAGGAAGAGCCACAGCCATCCGATCATACTGTTTCAGCCCACCGAAGTAAAGGGTCAGGCGGTTGAGCTGGCCGTCCAGGGAAATATACTCCTTTTCGCAGTTAAAAGGAATTCTTTCAGGTGGCATCTGAGGAGGAGCTTCGAAGGCAAAGTTTTTCGTTTTTTCCCCATAAGCCGAAAGTACATTCGGAATCCCTGGCTCAAGACTCGATACATGTCTTTCTTCTTCTTCAGCCGGACGGAACGGGTCCGAAAATACAACCTCGACTGCCGGAATCTGTTCTATAACTTTCGGGTCAAGGGCGTCTCCGCAAATGAATTTTACGTTGTCAAGCCCGTACATCTCACAGTTCTGTTTCGCGTACTCGATTTTCCTGGGGTCGATTTCCACTGCATAAACGAACTCGCACTGCTGTGCAAAAAAGACAGTTTGCCCCCCTATCCCGCAGCTGATGTCAGCCAGAGTCTTACACTTCAGACGCTGCGCCCTGTAACGGGCAATAGGTTCAGGGGTTGCAAAACGCAAACTTTCCTTGTCCCCATGCAGGGGCTTCTCAAATTGCTTTTTCCGTGCCACGTCGATCAGGAAATAGTAGATAGTTTATGGGATTTAAAGGCAACTGAATAAGCAACTGAAAAGACAACTGAAAAAGGTAACTGACACGGATATACCAAATTGCTTGCAACAAATGTGCCACCGTAGTTTTGATCGTAAAAATCGTGTTTTATAGTGAGTACCATCAGCAAGTACCATCCACTATATTAGGTGAGTGCCATCAGTAAGTACTACCTATTGTCTTATAGTGTATGCTGTCTGATCTCACTAGCTATTCTTTATTCCTCTATACTTTTACATTTTTAAGAACGCTAGCACCCGGAGTTTTCTTAAAATCAGTCTTGTATTCCACCAGGTCGATCTCGCAACCATCCCCTATATTAACTGTGTTTCCGCGAACTACTTTAGCTGTCGTATACTCCAGGTAGAGGTCGTCTCCCTCGATTGTATCTACTTTGAGATTAGCTTTATAAAAATTAAGCGGATTAAATATAGTGGCAAGGAATTTCATTATTGTGTTGTCTCCTCCTTTCTGAACGCGGATTGTACTCCCTACGATTTCTTTTGTTTCGGAAGGCCCGTATAGCTTGATGTCAATGTCTCCTGCGTTCAATGTCTCTTCAATGTTGAAAGCACCCTTGAGATTAAAGGTCTCAGCTTCACAATTGCCCTTAACTTTCAACTCGCCTTTTATAACCAGCTCTTCTGACGAGATTTTGCCTTTGACGACCAACTTACCGTTTGACTCTACCTTGTTGACAGACATGCCTCCGTCAACCTTTAGCTCGCCATTTATATTTATGTCATCGGACTCTATGTTACCGTTAACAACTGCTGCACCATTTATTTTTGCAGTATTCGACTTCAGGCTACCTGTTTCGTTTAATCTGCCATTTACTTTGATTTCCAGACAGTCGAGATCACCGTCTATTGTTACTTCACCATCGAACTGTACACGCTTATATACTCCTCCGGGAGAAGTCATTTTTCCAGCATATTTCAGGTCTTTCCTGAGCTCTTCACTCATTATCTTTCCTCCGTTAGCTCAACTTTAGCTTTAATTCTTCCATACAGCTTGCTATGCTGATCTTAATCACTATGTGGGCTCCTGTCTCAAAGTAAAACTCACAGGCGCTTGAAATAAGGAAACAGGTCGAAATACCCATTTTTCTTAAAAAAACCAGCTCGCAGTTCTTTCTCTCGTATTTTTTATAGTGTTCTTCCAGGGTTTCCAGCAGGAGTTTTCCCTCTTCCAGGCTAATATTCCCCGATTGCAACGCTTTGTCCAGTATGAGGGCGTACAATATTTTCTCAAACGAGTATATCTCGATGCTACTGTATAGCTTGACTAAAAAGTCCATAGTTGACTTGTTAACTATGTTACGCCAGATCATTTCGTCTTTCGATAGGGTCTTTGCTGCCAGGTTAGGAGAGAATATTCCGGCCATATCGTCCAGCGAAAGATCTTCTTTCATGCTCTGGATCTTAGCAATCCTATCGAGAATTTTATCTCTGGGGAAAAATGTTTCCTGTCCGGTAAATGTGGATTTTTTTATGAACCACTCTTCAGGTATCAGCTTTTTACGCTTCCACCGATACAGAGCACCATATGAGATACCTGTAATTTCAAGTAACTCCTTTTTTGATATCAGGTTTTCATCCATATGTTTTCAACCTCTGATTCGCGTAACATAACGTTGTTATACTAACGTTCATAGTATATAAAATTCTCCGGTAAACGGCAAAATTCTGTCTTCAATTGCTCTGAGTTGCAGACATGATATTCGAAAATTAAAAAGAGGTTCGAAAATTGGGTCGTGGGTCTGAGTTATAGAAAACCGTAAGCATAAGATTCTTGTTATATTTATTTCAAATACAGGGGATGTACTCGCTTTTTCGGAAGTGATCAATAACTCATACCCACTACCGAAAATTGAAAAGAGGTTAAAATTAAAAAAGAGGTAAAAATAGCCCAGAGCCGGTAGATTTCAAACTTATTTCTTCCATTTTTCTATCTGTTCTTCACGCCATTTCTCGATCGCTTTCCAGATGGGCAGAGGATCAATGCCATGAGCTTTGATGTAATCCTCTCGAGTATATTCGTTCATATTGCCATCCACGAAGTGTAATGTAGCCTGATCCGCCTGCAGCCTCGCTCCTGCTGGTATTGCTGCAGGATTTACGCAGACCTCTGCACAATAGCGCCACTCCTCTCCGCCGCCTATTGACTCTATCCTGAACGGCTTTCCACAGTTTGGGCAGACTCCAATCATTTTCTGATCCTCTTTCTTATCCATAATTTTCCCCCGTATGACTGAAAAAATGCCAATCCATCTAAGTATTAGAGTATAATATTTACATTCGTTTTTATATATTTCTTCTTATACATTCCTTTTGTTTATAGTTTCAATCCTTGTTTTATTTGGAAGTTACTTCTCGACTGAACTGCGGTGGAGAATGTGGAAATAATTGTGTTTCAATCTTTTCTGGCTTGGAATTTGAACTGTCAGTTTAAAGAATCTCCAATACCTGAATTGTCATAAGCTTTTTTCCTACGATTTCTCTCAGCTTCGGAACCAGAGTTCTTATTTTTTCTTCTCTGTCCACCGCTTCAATAACTACTGGAAGTTCATCATTCAGCTCCAGAATTTTCAAGGTACTTTCCATTAGTCCCATAACCTTTAATCCCTCTGAGAAGGGTTGCGCCGCTAATACCTGAATCGCGCAAAAGTTTGAGGACTGCTTCGTGGACGGATTTGCCGTAGGTTGCGTTTTGTTTCAGGTAGATGCGCAGAAGTGCGGATGACATGCTTAAACCTCAAGTATGGGTCTTTTGGAAAAAACTAATTTTGTTTTTATTATCCCGAACAGGATATAAATTTGATCAAAAAGGGTTCTGAAATTACAAAAAATGAGCCGGAATACTCCGGCAATCTTAGCTTAATGAGAAAAAGAAACTATAAATGAAGGGAGGTTTGAATTACTTCCCCTTTATTATCCTTGCAATGTCGTCTCCGACATCCGAGGTGCTGCTCTTGCCGCCCATGTCATAGGTTTTGATTTTGCCATCCAGGATGTTTTTCTGGATTGCATTGACTATGGTGTTTGCGGCCTCCTTTTGCCCTAACTGTTCTATGAGCATGGCACCTGCCCAGATTGTAGCAATCGGGTTGACTTTGTTCTGGCCCTTGTATTTCGGGGCTGAACCGTGGATGGGCTCGAACATGCTTGTGCCTTTCGGGTTGATGTTTCCGCCGGGAGCAAGGCCAAGGCCGCCCTGGATCATGGCTCCGAGGTCGGTGATGATGTCCCCGAACATGTTCGGGGTTACGACCACATCGAACCATTCAGGGTTTTTCACAAACCACATGGTGATGGCGTCAACGAAGTTGAAGTCAGTGGTAAAGCCCGGGTATTTTGCAGAAACTGCACTGAACTCTTCTCTCCAGAAGCCGTAAATGTCGGAAAGAACATTTGCCTTGTCCACAGACGATACGTGTTTCTTCCGGTTGTCTGCAAGGTCAAAGGCGTACTCGATAACCCTTTTTGTGCCTTCTTTGGAGATCAGGCCTATCTGGTACCCTATTTCTTCGCTGTCAGTCTCGATATCAAGGCCGAATTTTGCGGAGTAGAGTGTCCTCTTGACTTCAAGGAGGTCTTTGCTCTCTCCTTTCTTTGCCCTGCCTCCTATTCCGATGTAGAAGTCTTCGGTGTTTTCCCTGACCACTACGAAGTCGATGTCTTTTGAGGTTTTGTCTTTGAGCGGTGTCCAGACTCCGTTGAGGAGTTTTATCGGGCGGAGGTTGACATACTGATCAAAGTAAAAGCGCGCAGTTAATAAGATTCCTTTTTCAAGAATCCCGGGGGCAATCCTCGGGTCTCCGATGGAGCCAAGGTAAATGGCAGGGTAACCGGATAATTCCTTTAAGGTGTCTTCTGAAATCAGCTCTCCCGTTTTAAGGTAATGGTCTGCTCCATGAGGGTATTCAATCCATTCTACATCAAAACCAAATCTTTCGCCGACTGCATCTATAACTTTTCTGCCTTCAGCGATGATTTCTGGGCCTATCCCGTCGCCTGGGAGGACCGGAATCTTATACTGCGTCATGTTTGTACTCCTTTCGAATTTTCAGGCAAAATTGCCTTTTTTATTGCGAGATGTTAAACACGGACAGGTCTGTCTCGGACAGATTTCCTGTTTTTCAGTGCTCAGAGACCAGTTTTCTGGCATATTCTATAAGTCCTCCTGCGTCCACGATCTCACGAACGAAATCAGGGAGGGGGGTTGCCTGGTAGGTCTCTCCTTTTGTTTTGTTTTCAATAACTCCTGTCGCAAGGTCTACTTCAAGCTCGTCTCCGTCATCGATCCTGTCAGTGTCAGGACATTCCAGAAGAGGGACTCCGATATTTATCGAGTTCCTGAAAAAGATCCTTGCAAAAGATTTTGCAATCACACAGGCTACCTTTGACCCTTTCAGGGCAAGAGGCGCATGCTCGCGCGAGGATCCACAGCCAAAATTACTTCCTCCTACCACGATATCATTTTCATGGACTTTTTTTGCAAATTCAGGGCGTACGCCTTCAAATGTGTACTTTGCAAGTTCTTCGGGGGTATTGAAAATAAGATACCTTCCGGGAATTATTGCATCGGTATCCACGTCATCTCCAAATTTCCAGGCTCTTCCTTTCATGACATCACCACTGGTTTGCTGCAATTTAATGCTATTGCTAGAATACTTACAGCCTGTAACTCAGCTGCATTCACAGGGTTGAAGTATCGCAGCTAATATTTAAATTATTTTCTGGCAGGGGCTTTTTTTGCAAAAAATACTTTCTGTTTATTAATTTCCAAAACTCACTATAATTTTATAAGTAAAAAATGCGAGATGAAGTAAACTAAATCGTAGATTTTTAGTAATTTAAAAATAATATGCTTTGGTGATTAGAGGTCACGACAACGTGAGGAGGGAGGGTACAAGCATTATAAATGCAAATCGGGATGGATCAGTGCAGCAGTCTTTTTAACTTCCACAACTTACTTAATTTAATATGAATGAGTGTAATTTATATAACTTTTTTATATAAATTACAAAATCGAACAATTAATTCTTTTGCTTTTATATCATCAAAATAGGAGAAAACATGGAATGAGGAAAAACCTGAGAAATTCTGGCATTGATATTATTGGGAATGTGCCCTTTGGAACACACTTCTGCCAATTCTATCAGACAAAAGAAGATTTGATGGACATACTTGTTCCCTATTTCAAGGCAGGGCTGGAAAATAACGAATTCTGTATGTGGGTTACATCACAGCCTCTAGACGTAGAGGAGGCAAAAGAAGCCCTTAGAAGGGCCGTTCCTGATATTGATATTTATCTGGAGAAAGGACAAATCGAAATAATTCCCTATACCTGCTGGTATTTAAAAGAAGGTGTTTTCGATTCGGAGAGGATTTTAAATGGCTGGATTGAAATACTCAATAAAGCTCTGGCAAATGGCTATGACGGTTTGAGGTTGACAAGGAATATTTTTTGGCTGGAAAAAAAAGATTGGAATGATTTTGTTAATTACGAGAAAGAAATAGACAGAATCATCGGCAATTACAATATGATAGCTCTCTGCACTTACTCTCTCGACAGGTGTAGCGCAACTGAGATTATTGAAGTAGTCCCCAACCATCAATTTTCTTTAATCAAAAAGGAAGGAAAATGGGAAAGGGAAGATAATTTCGGACGGAAGAAAGCTGAAGAAGCAGCTGTTCGAGCCACAGGAGATTGGAAGCAAACTTTTGATGCTATACCAGACCTGATATCCATACTTGACACTGAATATCGAGTTGTCCGTGCAAACAGAGCTATGGCGGCAAAATTGGGAGTGACACCAGAAAAGTGCATTGGACGGACTTGCTATCATATTATCCATGGGACAGACGAGCCTCCCTCTTCTTGCCCGCATCGGCAGTTACTTAAGGACGGGGTTGAGCACACCGCAGAGGTTTGCGAGGATTGCCTTGGTGGTTATTTTATAGTAAGCGTCTCGCCACTACATGATTCGGAAGGAAAACTCACTGGGAGTATTCATGTCGCCCGTGATATCAATGAACGCAAACAAGAAGAGCACAGGATACAAAGATACAACCGTATTCTTGAGGAAATTAACAGGATCTTCAGCAATGTAGTGCAGGCAAAAACAGAAAAAGAACTGGGAAATGCATGTCTATCTGTAGCCCTGGAAATGACCGGCAGCCTTATTGGTTTCGTTGGTGAAGTAGGCGTCGACGGGCTAGTGAACGATATCGCAATCAGCGACTCGGGATGGAAACAGTGCTTTATGTACGACAAGACAGGGCATCGCCGCCGCCCAGGTGATTTTGTCGTGCATGGCCTGTACGGCAGTGTCGTTAATAGTGGAAAAAGCTTCTTTACCAATACTCCGCCATCACACCCCGACAGTATCGGCGTGCCGCATGGTCATCCATCGCTTACATCCTTTCTTGGCGTGCCCCTTACCCAGGAAGGGAAAACGATGGGCGTGCTTGTGGTCGCAAACCGTGAAGACGGCTATAGCTGCGAGCAGCAGGAGGATCTCGAAGCTATCGCACTGGCGGTGACGCAGGTACTGCAGAGAAAAAAGGCGGAACAGGAGCGGGCACGGGCCGAAGAGGCTCTTAAAGAAGCATATCAGGTTTTAGAAGAGAAAGTTAAAGCACGCACAGCTGAACTTGAAAAGGCTTATATATCGTTGAAAGAAAGTGAAATAAGTCTTGCTGAAGCTCAAAAAATGGTTCATCTTGGAAACTGGGATTGGAATATTGTAACTGGCGAAGTACACTGGTCTGATGAGCTGTATCGTATTTTTGGATGTACTCCTCAAGAATTCGGCGCAACTTACGATGCATTTTTAAGTTATGTACACCCGGACGATCGAGACTACGTGAATAATGCCTTTAAAAAAGCTTTAAATGGAGAGCCCTATAGCATTGATTATAGGATTATCTCAGCTGACGGAACAGAGCGTGTAGTCCATGAACAAGGTGAAGCTATTTTTGATGAGAAAAATACCCCTATTCGAATGAGAGGGACAGTTCAGGATCTCACAGAGTATAAAAAATCAGAAGAGAAGATCCAGAACTTAGCGAATATTGTGGAATCCTCAAATGATGCTATCATAACTAAGTCCCTTGATGGTATTATTACGAGCTGGAATAAAGGAGCAAATAAGGTTTATGGTTATTCGGCTGAAGAAATTCTGGGAAAGCCTATATCCATTCTGGAACCATCCCTTTTAGGTGAAGAAACAAAAAAATTAACTGAGATGGTTAAACAGGGAGAAAGTATCCACCATTATGAGACTATACGGTTAAGAAAGGACGGTACGATAATATCTGTTTCAATGACTCTTTCTCCGGTTTTTGACATCCATAGAAAGCTGACTGCTATCTCGGTCATTTCCAGGGATATAACAGAAAGCAAAAGAGCAGAAGAAAAACTTCGAGAAAGTGAGGAAAAATACCGCAACATCGCAGAGACAGCCAACGAAGGTATACTCATAATTAGCGATAAAGCCACAATCACTTACGCTAATAAGAAAATGACGGAGATGTTAGGATACAATATAGAAGAAGGTATTGGCAGACCTATATGGGACTTCATCAGTGAAGAAAGTAAGGCTATCGCCAAACTGAATCTGGATAAGAGGCGTCAGGGTCTCAATGGGAGCTATGAATTGAAATTAGTGCGTAAGGATGGCTTACCCTTATGGGCACTTATAAACGCTAAATCTCTTCTTGATAAGGACGGCATGTTTATGGGCTCTCTGAGCATGCTCACTGACATTACTAAGCGAAAAGAAGTTGAAGATGCCCTCGCAAATATCGAGATTGCCCGTAAAAAAGAAATTCACCACAGGATCAAGAATAACCTGCAGGTAATCTCCTCCCTGCTGGACCTTCAGGCTGAAAAGTTCAATAATAGAGAGGATATTAAGGATTGGGAAGTTCTGGAAGCCTTCAAGGAAAGCCAGGATAGAGTAATATCTATGGCTCTTATCCATGAGGAACTGTACAAAGGTGGAGGGTTCGATACACTTGACTTTTCTTCTTACATTGAGAAACTCACTGAGAATCTTTTCCTAACATACAGGCTTGGAAATACCGATATCAGTTTAAACATGGATCTGGAAGAAAACATTTTCTTTGATATGGATATTGCAGTCCCGTTGGGGATGATCATCAATGAACTTGTTTCCAATTCCCTCAAGTATGCATTTCAAGGGAGAAACGGAGGAGAAATCCGAATCAAACTCCGTAGAGAAGAAAACGGAGAGTGTATAAACAGCGGAGAAGAAAGCAAAAACGAAAGCTGTAAGAGTACAAGTTTTACTCTGACCGTTTCAGACAACGGCATGGGCATTCCTGAAAACCTTGATATTGAAGATCTTGATAGTCTTGGGTTTCAGTTAATAACTTCCCTTGTAGACCAATTAGATGGGAAACTTGAACTGAAAAGAAACAATGGAACAGAGTTTACTATGAGGTTCACAGTAAGAGATGAAAATGAATAAGTATCGGCGACAGATCAATAAAATTAGCTTAATACACCTCATTTATATATGGTTCAGATAAGATCTGTAAGAAACTCATTTGTAAGAAACTCATTTGTAAGAAACTCATTTGTAAGAAACTCATTTTTTTACTCTAATTTATCCTGAATAATGTGAAAAATAAGTTACTTTGAGCGTTGAACTGTTATTTCTTCACTTCTTTCTTCTACTTTGGGTTCGAAAGCACTTGGTTCTCCTCCTCCGTGCCAGCTTACCCGCGGACGGATGCGCACAAGATGGACAGACTCCGAATGGTCATCCATTATCAGGGCAGCCCCTCTTTCGCTTCCCATCTTCTTCAGATAAGCCTGGATACTCTCCTGTATATAAAGAGGACGGGAGTTTTCTAGAGCCAGGATGTCGTCACTTGCGGTAAGGCGGTGGCAGATAAGTAGGTCACTCTGGGAGACAACATCCGGGTGAAGGCTTGCAGGTCTCTGGGTTGCCAGGATCAGAGACAATCCAGGCTGCCTGCCCTGTCTGAGACAGCGGTTAATAAGGACTCCTGTAGCAAGGCTCTCGCTTTTTGCGGGTAGGAAAATATGAGCCTCATCTATGAAGAGCCAGACCATTGGAAATTCTTCTTCCTCCGTCTTTTCTCCCATAAGCTTCTTTTCATAGACTCTTCTGGCTTCAAGTCTCTCTTCATAAAGCCTGCCTGCAAGAATTGATACTGCTGCAGCGCAGACGTTTTCGTTTTCAAGGGTGCTCACGTCAAGGATTGTTGTTTTTCCCCCTGATATGAGTTCTGATAGGGAAGTCCCTTCTTTTGAAAAAAGTCCCCAGGAATTCACTGCCCTGAAGTAGTTCTCTGCAGCCCCTTTCGAAGCCGGATCAGAGCGAGTATCCTGCAGTACTTCCCCAATAATATCCTCTAAAGAATATACGTATCCTCTTTCCCTGAGGGATTCAACAATCCTTACCAGTAGAATTCCAAGAGGAGAAACCTCTTCGATTTTAAAGATCCTGCACCACTGGCTTCCTGAAAGTTCCCTGATTGAAATCGAAAACGGCTTTACGTCGATATTTCGTTTCCTGTAAGCTTCAACTTTGCCGACAGGCACAAAAATTTCGGTTTCGAGTGCAGTGGGATTGAGATTCCAGCCCTTTAGTCTATGTGCTTCAAAAGTATTCGGATGGCGCATTGTCCAGAAAATTCCCATCGTGTCAATGACAAGGGAGGCAAGCCTTTTCTTAATAGCTGGCTGGAGAAGGGAAAGTTCTTCCAGTATGCAGCCCATGGTATAGGATTTCCCGTATCCCCTTTTTCCGCAGATCAGAATGGCATGAGGTTTCAGGGCATCAAGATAAACAGCAGCTCCCCTGGAATGGTCGAGTGCCATGTAGTTTCCAATTGACAGGAGCCCTTCTCCGGGATTTTCCTCGTTTCCAAGCACACGCAATGTTCCGGGAACTTTTCCTCCAAAAGCAGGCCTGAAATCTTTATTTTCCCCTTTTAACATCTTGATAGTATCGGATTGATAACTACTTAAAATAATTTTTTCAGCTTGAATTAAATAAAAGTCCTGATTTTAAATTTTCAGGTTTTGGCATCATTTTTTCTTTCCCATACTTAATTTGCTTGGAAAATCTTCAGATCCAATTAAAAAATCACTTATGTTTTTCTCTATAATAGAAATCTTTATTGTGAGATAATATCTAGGTCTAAGGTTGTTGTAGACATGCGACGTCATTAGGCGTGTGTGGCTATTCACAAGAGAGAGGTAAAGATTAATGAAAATATCAGTAATTCTTGGGCATCCAGGTAAAGATAGTTTTAATCATGCGATTGCAAACACGGTTGTAGAAACCCTGTTAAATAACGGACATGAGGTATTTTTCCATGATCTGCATGAAGAAAACTTTGATCCTATAATTACAAGTCAGGAAATTCCTAAAGGTGCCTCTTTGGAAAGAGTAATAGAAGAACATTGTAATGAGATTAGTAAGGCAGAAGGAATTATTATAGTTCATCCCAACTGGTGGGGGCAGCCACCTGCAATTTTAAAAGGATGGGTAGATCGAGTAATACGTGCGGGAGTAGCATACGAATTTAAAGAAGGAGATAGTGGTGAAGGAGTACCAATAGGATTATTGAAAGCAGAAACAGCCTTAGTGTTCAATACAGGAAATACACCGAAAGAAAGGGAACTGCAAGTATTTGGTGATCCACTTGAGATACTTTGGAAAAACTGTATTTTCGATTTTTGCGGAGTAAAAAACTTTTACAGAAAAATGTTTGGAGTTATAGTTACCAGCAAGTTTGAGGAACGACAAGCCTGGTTAAAAGAAGTGAGAAACATAGTAAATACATATTTCCCAATTAGTCCTGATAAAGCCTTGTAAAAAACTGAAAAATTAAGGGTTGAAAAACGGCTCAACCGTGAAAAATATAATTTTGAAGGCTTCTGAGAACTTAAGTGCCTTCAAGAGTATACTCTGTAAGCGACATTCTCTGCTCAGGATATTATTTTATCCAGCTGGTTTGTCTGAGCAGCTATTTTGATTTCCTGGGCTATTCTCCTTCCTGTGGAGAGGTTTTCCTGCAGCAAGTCTGCGTAAGGAGAGCCTGATATATAGAGGTTTGTTCCTGCGACAATCCTTGCCGAAATCTCAAATACCTTAATCTCAAGTTCATCCGTAAACACAGTTTCAAGGCAGAAAGCCCCTATCATCCCGCCAAAAAGGCCCAGAGACTCTTCAACTACCCTTTCTCCAAGAGAAAAGATTAGAGGGAGGAGAGACTCTCTTGCTACCAGCGGTACATTTCCTGTGACCACATATGTAGGGCGGATACCTGCTTCTATGAGTTCTCTGGGTGAGCCCAGTCTGAAGATCTCATCGGCATTGGACTCTACCCTGCGGTCCATACTCAGGAGTTCGAGGCTGCCTTCGCTTAAAGTGTATCCTTCGCTTCGGATAGGAGAGTAGAAGTAGTGCAGATAATAACGGGTTCCGGTGATAAATTCCTGGATTGTGTACTTCTGGGTTCGGTCTACGAGCTCATTGAATTCTTCGTAGGTTTTTGCAACGAAGAAACCTTTTCCTCCTTTTGCTCCGTGGTACTTAACCATTACAGGCCCATCGATTTCACGAGGATCGTCGATTTTTCCGGGCATGTGAATACCTGCTCCAAGCAGCCACTCACGTTCTTTATCCCTGTCCGATTCCCATTCAAGTACAGCCCTGTTCCCGAAAGTAGGCACTTCCATCTCTGCAAAATTTTCCGTGCCCAGGTAAGCAACAAATGAACCATGCGGAATAATGATAGTGTTTTTTTCTCTAAGTTCCTTAGCTTTGTTCATTATGTCTTCATAACTATCAACAATAAGGTACTCGTCGGGTTTTGCCTTTGGAAAGGCTTCATAGAATTTAGGGGGTTTCCCTACGCAGATTCCCAGAGTTCTGAAGCCTTCTTTTCGCGCTCCGTCAAAGATTTGAAGGCTTGAGTGAGAACAGACTGTTGCAATAGTAATGTTTTCTAAATTATAATTTTTAAGAAGTTCCAGAACCTGCTGTTTTGTTATCATGATTGCTACCAGCGGAAAATTTAGATTAGAATATACAATGTTGTATTTAAGGTTAAGGTCTGGATTCTATATATAAATATAGTAGTACATGTATATTTAGCCTTAAAAAATAAAACTTTATACTAAGATTGGTGTAAACTAAAGCGAAGAATAGGAATAAAAAAGCAAATTTTTGACTCAGGAAGTAAGCATGAACGGGCTTGAAGATCGAGACAGTTTATCGGAAGCCGGCGAGCCTCCTCAGGGGCCTGAAAGAGTGGAGCAGGAAGACAGGGTACTTGTTCTCCCTGTAAATGGGGATTCAAGAAAGATAACGCAGATCCTCTCCAATGAAACATCATTGAAGATCCTTGAACTTCTCGGGAAGAAGAGCATGTCTGCAACCAACATTGCAGAGGAGCTGAATTTACCCCTGACCACTGTTAAGTATAATCTTGATTCTCTGATTGAATCTGATCTGATTAAGGTCAAACAGATAAAATGGAGCCAGAAAGGACGGCAGGTAAAAATCTATGAATCAGTGGAAAAGCTAATTGTTCTTGTTCCTTCAAGGAGCTCAATGGACAAGCTTTCTATCATAAGTATACTTCAGAAGTATATCGGCGTAATAGGAGCAGCTATTTTTGCAGCTGCAGGAATTGAATACTTTTCAGCATACATGCAAGCAAAAAGGGTCATTGATGCGACTGCTTCTTTGAGAATGGGTGTAATGAACACAACTTCTGATCCCCTTCCTGAGGCAATGATTATGGGAGTCAATGAGAGCGACAATATAAGCCCGAAGCTTGCTCTAGACCAGCAGGTACCTGAAAATGAGGCTATGAATGTAAGTTCTGAGGCTTTAGATGCCGGGACAGGAAATGTCTCTTCAGGATTGGAATCTGGTCCGGCTCAGGGAGCTGCCGAAGTTTATGTTCCCACCTCCAATATTTCAAATTCGACCCAGGTGCCCAGTATCCCGCACGAGGGACTCGCTCATGCAGGCGGGATTCACGGGCTTTATGATGCTCTTTCTCTTCACCCTGGAGTTTGGTTCCTTTTCGGGTGTATTTTTATAGTATTCCTGATGATTGTAAGAGAAGTCTATTATAAGAAAAAATCCAAGTAATCAGAGATTGGTATGAGAGTCGCTTTAAAGCTTGCATATATAGGCACCGAATTTCACGGCTCCCAGATCCAGCCCAATGTTGTGACCGTGGAAGGAGAACTCTTCAAGGCTCTTCGGAATCTCGGGATCATAGAAAGCCCCAAGTCCGCTAATTATACCTGTGCCGGCAGGACCGATGCGGGGGTTCATGCCCTTGAACAGGTTGTTGCTTTTGATACGGACAAACCGAACCTGGCAATTCCCAGGGTCATAAACTCCGAACTTCCTCCAACTATATGGGCCTGGGCTTACGCGCAGGTACCCCTTGACTTTGACGCTCGAAGAGATGCGGTTTCAAGACACTACCGCTATGTGATGAGCGGAGAGGGATACGATATCTCCAGGATCCGGGAGGCTTCAAAATTACTTATCGGGACCCATGATTTCGAAAACTTTTCGAAAACCAATGGGGAAAAGAGTACGATTCGCACTGTGGAAAGGATCAACGCCCGCGTAGATGGGGAGCTTACCAAAATCGACGTTGTTGGAAATAGTTTCCTCTGGAATATGGTCAGGAAAATGGTAACCGCACTTTCCATGATCGGAAAAGGGGTACGTGATAACGACTGGCTGCTCCAGATGCTAAATCCAGATATCTATGAAGAAGGAATTGAGCCTGCTCCTGCCTACGGGTTGACCCTTATGGAAGTAAATTACGAAGAAAAAATAGATTGGGTCGAAGATAATTATTCTATCAGGAGAGCAGGTGAACAGAATCAGAAACGTATTCTCCGCCACAGTGTTATGGCTGAGGTGCTGGGGGAACTGACGTCTCAGGAATAAAAAAATGCCCTTTAAGGGCCTTTTTCACATCTCATGTTTTACATTTCATCTCTGCTTTTCTGAAAAATGGTTATTGTCCGGGTAAGGCTTCTATGTACTCTCTGGACATAAATCCCAATAACCCTGAGTCCTGCCTTTTTTCCATATTCTAACGCATCCTTGTCCGAAACTACAACTGCAATACCTCCTGGCTTCAGGACACGCTGGATTTCCTCAAGGGCGCAGGAATAAAGTTCCTCCAAGGATTCTGCAAGGATTGCTGCAGACCTGCCGTAGGGCGGGTCAGTGACAACTGCGTTTATTGTGGCGTCCTTAAACGGCATCCTGCAGGCATCCCCTTCCATCAGGGCATAGTCCAGTTCAAAAGCTTCAAGGTTCATGCGGGCACCCACAACAAGTTTTTCCTGGGCATCGATTCCTATTACTCTTGCTCCCACAAGCCCCGCTTCAACAAGTATGCCTGCAGTACCGCAGAAAGGGTCCAGGAAGAGCTCTCCTGGTTTTATCCCAGATAGGTTTGTAAGCGTGCGTGCAACTCTGGGCATAAGGACACCAGGGTGGAAAAAAGGCTTATTCTGGGGAGTTCTGGCTTCGTATGCGCTTCTGTTGATGGAGGACAGAAGAGTTCCTAACACAGCCTTTTCACTCAGGATCAACCGGAATTCCACATCAGGGTTTTTCAGGTTTGCGCGAAAACCCTTTCTGTAGATGCACCCTCCTATTTTCTGTTCCAGAAACTCACCCGGAAAATCCACATGATGCTTGATTCTTTTTGCTCTGACTACAAAACTTTGCTCTTCTCTGATATACTTAGAGGGTTCAAAGGCTTCTGCAAGCATCAGGACAGCATCCGGAGTGTTTTCGGTAATCCCTATAACTTTCAGGATATGGTGGGTCATTGCCAGCCTTTCAGTTATCGGGCCCTTGAGAGCTCTTTCCACATCTTCTTCTTTACCTGCTATATCCACTACCAGGCACTGGTCAACCCTTGTGTGGGGCCGAAAATCAAGTCCTTCTATTTTGAGGCAAGCAAGGACTTCGGCAGCTGGCAATTCTTCATGTTCTCCAGAGAGTTCAAAAGCGTATAACATTGATGATCCGAAATAAGTTGATGATTATAAGTTGATTATTATAGTTCGAAACAATACTCTATCGTGCAATTCAAGAATGTAATTCAAGAATGCAATTCAAGAATGCAATTCAAGAATGCAATTCAAGAATGCAATTCAAGAATGCAATTCAAGAATAAATATAAAATGTAATGTGTAAAATGTGAGGTAACATTTAAGCGAAAATATATCAAAAGTGAGGTCAAGAAACCTGAAAAAATTGCCTGAACACGTCTAAGTCAAAAGTAATTTTTTAATTAATTTTTCCTTAAAACATTTTTTCCAGGGCTTCTCTTCCAGTCATGCCGGACTCAATCCCGAGTTCTCTGGCCAGTTTGGTTACTTCGACAACAGGGGCTTTGAGCATATCCTCAAAACTCTGTACGCCTTTTACCTTCGCTGCCGCATCCCCAAGTGTCTCTGCAGCATTTACATTCAGATACCCGCACATCAGAAACCCTTTTTCTGCCCTTATAACCAGAAGGGGATATTTTTGCATCTCAAAGCGGAGGCCAAGGGAGCATCCATTTTCGAGCTGAATTTGTTCGATAAGCATGTTTTTCAGAATAAGCTTCAAGCCAGATTAACTTTTTGGACTCAAGTAAAGCTGTGTAAGGATATTTTTTAAAAATCCGAATGATTCCCGGATTTCTAGCGTGTCTTCAGTAGTTATAGTTTTGTTATCCTTGTTTATACTTGTGTTTTCTACGCTCTTTTCTTCTTTTTCCTTTGTACTCTGCAACTCTGCTTTAAAACTCTCGTTTTCCGAAAGCCAGAGGGTTATATTTTTTTCTGAGGAAAAGCTGCCTTTAAGGACAGTACGGTTATTTTCAAATCCCAGATTTTTGTAATCCAGACCTTCAGTTCTTGTTGCATCAAAGCCCACAGGTAGAGTTATTGTAACATTTGATTTTGGAGTGCCCATGAGCCAGATATCGGTACCCGGACCAAGTTCTTTCTCGAAACTGTAACTGACACTGGCAGAATTAGTAATTGATGAGTTTTTTTCGGTTTTTCCCAGAGCCTCTTTCGGGATCCAGAACTCAACGTCTCTGGTTTTAACAGCTTCTGTCGTTCCGTTGAGCTTTACGTCGGGCTTGTTTTCGACGGATGCCTTCACTTTGTCTCTGAGGAACATCTCTGCTTTCAGAATTTCCCAGGCATTGACAAAATTATCATTATTGCCTTCTTGCAAGTCTATAAACTCTCTGAAGAAGACGGCTTCGTTTTCTGTAATTTTTTCTTGATATTCCCAGGTCATTCCGTCACTTTCCAGTGTGATATTATTGCCGGGGAAAAAGGCAGCAGAACAGGGCTCTGCAAAAAGGGGCACAAGAAGGATCGTTAATACAAACCCTGTTGAAAGAAAATGATTAATTTTCAAAGCTTTCAACTCTTTCTTATTCTTTTTCAGCCTTCAATTTTTTTAGTTTCTCTATCTCCGGTTTATTTTGTTGTGATTTCGCAGCCGTCCTGAGTTATTATTATCGTATGTTCTGCCTGGGCTACAAGCCCGCCTGCACTTTCAAGAAGCACGGGATAGGCATGAAGGATTCCGGCCTTTTCCAGCTGGATTAATGCAAACTCCAGTTTGTCGGATTCGAGCCAGCGCTTTGCAAAGGGCAGTTCCCTGTATTCTTCTACCTGTTTCAGGACGTTTCGGACTTCAGGCATACGAACAGGCTTTTTTCTTATGAGGCTGTATATCTCGGCCCAGCTTCCGTCATGGACAATCCCTGCTCCGTTTGTTGCAAAAGGCTCGATAGCAAGCACATCCCCTTCTTTTAGAATAACTCCTCCTTCCACATGCCGGTTAGGAACAGATGGGTTGTCATGGGCTTCATAACGGGAAAGTCCGTGACCTGTCAGGTTAGTTATCGGGTTTAAGCCATAGCTGCGAATGCTGCTCTCTATTGCAGCCCCGATTTTCCCTGTATTGATCCCTGGTCTTGCAATGTCTATGGCTGCGGCAAGGGCTTCTTCAGCTGCTTTTAAGATATCGGAGTTTCCTGACAGGTCAACAGTTACGGCTGAGTCTGCGATGTATCCGTCCACATGGACTCCAAGGTCCAGTTTCACCATATCTTTTCCGAAAATGTCAGAATCTCCTGCTTTTGGGGTTGCATGCGCAGCCTCCTCATTTCTCGAGATATTGCAGGGAAAAGCTGGCCTGCCTCCAAGCTCTATAGTGCGTTTTTCCACAAATTCCGCAACTTTTAGCAGGCTGTTTCCAACCTTTATCATTTCCACGGCCTCGACCCTGACAATATTCAGGATCCTGCCTGCCTCCCTGTATTTTTCAAGGATCTCTTGCTTATCGCGCACGTTATCGGTCATGTTAACCCCTTGATGGATAATAACAAGTTCCTGCCCTTAATTGGATATTTTAATAAGTTACTGAGGATATATTCATAATTGTGATGTTGCTAATTTTCGGTTCGATAGGCTATCTAAAATATAAACAGAGTTTTTTAATTGTAAGATCTTATAATACAAATTTCTTTTCTAGCCCTGTAAGGTTCTCACAGCCACTTTCAGTAACCAGTACCATATCTTCGAGCCGGATACCTCCGGTTTCCGGATAGTACAGGCCAGGCTCGATGGTAATTACGTTACCTGCTTCAAGCAAGTCTCCGTTTTCTCCGACTGATGGAAGTTCATGTATGTCGAGTCCGACCCCGTGTCCTGTGGAATGAATAAATCCTACTTTTGACCCGCTCCTGTAGGTGTCATACCCTTGCTTCTCGAGTACATCACAGACTGCATTGTGCACATCTGATGCAGGTATCCCGGGCTTAACCATTTCAAGCCCTTTTTCCTGAGCTGCAAGTACAGCTTTGTACATTTCTTTGAGTTCTTCCGAAGCTTTTCCGTGGAGTACTGTGCGCGTCATATCCGCAAAATAACGTTTTTTCTTGCTTATCGGGAAGATATCCAGGATAATTGGTACATTTGCCATTAGAGGCCCATCCGTAGTCCCATGGGGATTTGCTGTATCTTTCCCGCATGAAACTATAGTCTCTTCGGCTTCACATCCAAAATCAAGCAGTGTATGGTCAATAACTGAATTAACTTTAGCTCCGGTAAGTATTTGACCTTCATGGTAGAGGACGCCTTCCCTTTCCTCTGCCTTTCTTATCAGCGCTATGGCCGCTTCCATGGCTTTTTCTCCAGCCATCTGGGCATACCTTATAGCCTCAACTTCTTCCTCCCTCTTTAGGCTCCTTATTTTCTTGAAAGGACTTTTTATGGGCACTATGGAGAAGCCTGCGTCTTTGAGGAAATCCGAATAAAACGTAGGAAAATCATAAGGTACCGAAACTTTCTTGACTCCTTCTCCCTGGAGTAGTTCCGATATACAAGTTACGTAGGCAATAGACGTGTCTTTTTTTTCCTTGACCTTCTCTCTGTATCCAAAATCCTGAATCGTCTTTATATTGGAAACCCTGGACTCTATTTCAGCCCTTCCCCTTTCCATATCAGAAATAAAAAGTGTTTCTTCGCCTTTTTCAGTCTGCAGATAAACAAAGTCATCCGAAGCCAGGAAACGGGTTGCATAGTAAATATCGGCATTATGGATATTCCCTGTCACAAGATAGGCATCAGTTCCTGCTTCCTGAAGGGTCTTCTTAATGCTTAATTCTGCCTCTGTCATGTAGGTAATTCAGGCGTCTGTGGATAAAGTTCTTATTGTCCGATTCTCCCTATTCATTCTTGTCCGATCTTTTTTCGATCCATCGTTGTCAGATCTTTCCCGTTTATTTTCATTTTATTTCTTCCTTCATTCCATAATCCAGAATAAGCAGTTCTTCGAGTCTCTCAAAATAACGGTTCAAAGAGGCTGTCATCTCGTCTGAAAACCTGAGAAAACATGCGTACTTTCTTCTTCCCCTCTCTTTTATCCATATTTTGTTTTCAGGCTTCCCTTCATCTCCTTCTTTCATGTTCCCTAAAATTTCTGAGGCACATCCAAGAATCATTCGAATGCTTGAGCTCAGTTCCCTTCGCATTTTTTCTTTTTTAAACTCAAGGTAGTCCTGTGAGAACCCTATGCTTGGCAGTGAGCTTCTGTGAAGCCAGTATTCATCGTTATTGAGATTAACTTCAACGATATCAGGAATTCTAATGGTTAGTTCCTTCAGGTCTAATTCTAATTCTCTGAGTCTTTCAATATTGAACTTCGAATTCTCAGGAGAGAATTCGTTATCTGGAGAATGAAAACTCATTTCCATTTCTCTTCTAATCCATTCCGAGGTAAATTGTTTGGTAGCTTCAATAAAGATACGGGCTTCAATCTCCATTTTTTCTCTAGTGTCTTTCAATCTCTCTTGCATGAAGTTAATTTTTTCCTGGAGAATTTCAGGAGTATTAGTTTCAATATCAGGAGTCTTAGCTTCAATTTCCATTTTTTATCTTTCCACTTCTGCCTTCTTTCCAATTTTCTATGTTTCTTTTCTCTTAACATAATTTCTTTTTCAATTGTACTTCAGAGTTAAGCTCTAAGGCTTATAAATGTTCTAAATTTCTGAGTATGTTTCTCAGTGAAAGCAAAAATATAAATTTCTCAGATAAAAATGGGAACAACGTAACAATAAGATGTTGTTGTAATCAATTTCGCATGTATGAAAAACTGCAGGGAACAAGCTTCAAAAGCAGAAAAATAGCAACGTTTTAGGGATAAACGTTGCTGTTTTAGTGAAATCCTTCAAGTGTTGATACATTTAGGAGTTTTTCTATCAAAGAAAGACCTGATAAATCGAAGAACTAATTTGTGCAATTATTTTGCCTTTCTTACATACTTAACTGTCCCTAACACTACTGCAAGTACCCAAATCGGGCTCATGAAAGGAGAGCTTTTTTCTTTCATTCCTGTATTATTTGTCTGATTCTCGGTTTGAGTTATGGGATTTAAGAAAGGAGTACTGTTTGATTCCATAGTAGAATTGGATTTTGTTACTGGATCTATAAAATGCCCGGCAATTCCACAAGGACCTTTTCCTACATTCACAGTGGCTGTAACAGTATTTGTGGCAGTGTCAATTACAGAGACATTATTGCTGGCATAGTTTGTCACATATGCTTTTTTTCCATCTGGGGTTACTGCAACTCCAACAGGCTTAACTCCCACAGGAACTGTAGCCATAACATTGTTAGTTGCTGTGTCAATTACAGAAACAGTATTAGCGTCTTGGTTAACCACATATGCTTTTGTTCCCGCTGGGTTTACTGCAATTGAATAAGGATAGTCTCCTACATTTACAGTGGCTATAACATTGTTTGTAGCCGTGTCAATTACAGAGACATTATTGCTGCGTTCGTTCAACACATAAACTTTTGTTCCATCTTGATTGACTGCAACATCCCAAGGACTGATTCCTACATTTACAATGGCTATAACATTGTTTGTGGCTGTGTCAATTACAGAGACACTATTGTTGCGTCCGTTAGTAACATAAATTTTTGTTCCATCTGGGGTTACTGCAACTCCGCAAGGATCAATTCCAACACTTAACATGTCTATTACACTATTTGTGGCTGTGTCAATTACTGAGACATTGGTACTATTATGGATCGTCACATATACCCTTGTTCCTGCCGGGTTAACTGCAATTCCCCAAGGACAAACTCCTACATTCACTGTGGCATTAACTGTATTTGTGGCTGTGTCAATTACTGAGACATTGGTGCTGAGTAAGCCTGAGTCCGCCACATATACTTTTGTTTCATCTAATGTGGCTACAATTCCCCAAGGACAAACTGCCACAGGAATTGTAGCTGTAACATTGTTAGTTGCTGTGTCAATTACAGAGATAGTCTTGCTCTCTTCATTTGTAATGTATGCAAACGGAGCTGCACCTGCGACGCCCGCCAGTATCAAAATCGCAAGTGCCGTTATTCCCAAAGATTTTATGATGGCATATTCTCTGTGTGCTTTATTGGACATTGTCATAGATGAGAGTGGAATCGAAAAAGTTGCAATCGGTATTGTTGATATAGTTTTACTTTTCATCTTTTATCCCCGATCAGTGTTTATTTTTCATGCCAGGGTCGAGTCAATCTTCAAAGATTTAACGATTCTGAATAGTTGCAATCGATTTTATACGACATTTTACTATTGACGCGACACTAGTACCATTATCAATAAATTTGGACTTCGGATATTTTTCTAAAATCTTCATTAATTTAAGTCAATTTCAATTAAAAATAACTTTAAAAGATAAATATATAATTAATATTTAAGGAGTGATAAATAAAGAATGCAAAAAGTATTATTATGTGTGTATTCTCTTCAAAATTTAACGTGAAGTTTAGTTTCACTGGTTATTCTAAAATTTTCTAAAATTATGAATTAAAACGGCAGTGTGCTGGAATCTTTGTACTATTATAACTTTTTAAAAATTATTATATGGGAAAAATTCCACACCTAATTAATCGTATAAGATAGCAATGTTATAGGACAAAATGTTGCTATTTCCAAACTTAATTAATGTGTTGATTTTTTCATATAAGAATTATTGGCAGTGTCATTTTACAGAAAAATTGACACTTTGCTCACACTCCTCGAATAGTAAGAGAAATTGCAAAAATATAGAGATTTTACAACAATAAGTAGTTGTAACAAAATAAAACCGACAGTTTTTTATACAATTTGTTGTTATTAATATACATGAACAATCGACTTGAGCAAATAATCTCTGAAAAGTATGAATTACTAAAACCTTTTCTCGATGAACAAAAAAAACGTTTATTTGTTGCCGCGGAGGCTATTAGCC
>Ga0209639_1000330_pt1 | contig 72443 bp, 49 predicted proteins | sample EPASupsiteHSE605_FD_187268 | JGI IMG/M metagenome (GOLD analysis project Ga0209639, IMG submission 187268) | Bioremediated contaminated groundwater from EPA Superfund site, New Mexico - Sample HSE6-05 (SPAdes) (version 2) | ecosystem: Environmental > Aquatic > Deep subsurface > Groundwater >... | reverse complement strand
ATCAATCAAGCATGTTTTGCTTCAGAGTTTTATCACTTGCCATTGTTAGTATATTTCATCGAAAACGGGGTTGATGTTAATACAAAAGTTGAGAATGATTTCAGTATCATTCATATTGCAGCTTCTAGTGGTCATCTTAGTGTTGTTGAGTATTTAGTTAATCAAAAAGCTGATATAAATGCAAAAGATAATAGAGTTGAGTTTTTAGATTTAATTGGACTCCTCTTCATTATGCTGCTCAAAATGGTCATCTTAGTGTTGTTGAATATCTAGTTAATCAAAAAACTGATATAAATGCAAAAACTACAAGTGTTGAGTTTTTAGATTTAATTGGACTCCTCTTCATTATGCTGCTCAATATGGTCATCTTAGTGTTGTTGAATATCTAGTTAATCAAAAAGCTGATATAAATGCAAAAGATAATAGAGTTGAGTTTTTGTATTTAATTGTACTCCTCTTCATTATGCTGCTCAAAATGGTCATCTTAGTGTTGTTGAGTATTTAGTTAATCAAAAAGCTGATATAAATGCAAAAGATAATAGAGTTGAGTTTTTAGATTTAATTGGACTCCTCTTCATTATGCTGCTCAATATGGTCATCTTAGTGTTGTTGAATATCTAGTTAATCAAAAAACTGATATAAATGCAAAAGATTGGGGAGTTGAGTTTTTATCTTTCACCAGACTCCTATTCATTATGCTGCTCAAAATGGTCATCTTAGTGTTGTTGAGTATTTAGTTAATCAAAAAGCTGATATAAATGCAAAAGATAATAGAGTTGAGTTTTTGTATTTAATTGTACTCCTCTTCATTATGCTGCTCAAAATGGTCATTTTGGTGTTGTTGAATATCTAGTTAATCAAAAAGCTGATATAAATGCAAAAAATAGTGAAGTTGAATTTTTATATTTGATTGGACTCCTCTTCATTATGCTGCTCAAAATGGTCATCTTAGTGTTGTTGAATATCTAGTTAATCAAAAAACTGATATAAATGCAAAAGATAATAGAGTTGAGTTTTTGTATTTAATTGGACTCCTCTTCATTATGCTGCTCAATATGGTCATCTTAGTGTTGTTGAATATCTAGTTAATCAAAAAGCTGATATAAATGCAAAAGATAATAGAGTTGAGTTTTTGTATTTAATTGTACTCCTCTTCATTATGCTGCTCAAAATGGTCATTTTGGTGTTGTTGAATATCTAGTTAATCAAAAAGCTGATATAAATGCAAAAGATACAAGTGTTGAGTTTTTATATTTAATTGGACTCCTCTTCATAGAGCTGCTCAAAATGGTCATCTTAGTGTTGTTGAATATCTAGTTAATCAAAAAGCTGATATAAATGCAAAAAATACAAGTGTTGAGTTTTTATATTTGATTGGACTCCTCTTCATTATGCTGCTCAAAATGGTCATCTTAGTGTTGTTGAATATCTAGTTAATCAAAAAACTGATATAAATGCAAAAACTACAAGTGTTGAGTTTTTAGATTTAATTGGACTCCTCTTCATTATGCTGCTCAATATGGTCATCTTAGTGTTGTTGAATATCTAGTTAATCAAAAAGCTGATATAAATGCAAAAACTCAGAGTGCTGAGATTTAAATTTTAATTGGACTCCTCTTCATTATGCTGTTGAAAATCGTCATCTTAGTGTTGTTGAATATCTAGTTAATCAAAAAGCTGATATAAATGTAAAAAATAAAGATAATCTGACTCCTCTTCATTTGGCTGTTTTGAGAAACCATTTTAAAATTATTGAATATCTGGTTAATCAAAAAGCTGATATAAATGCAAAAGATGAAGATGATTGTACTCCTCTTCATAGAGCTGCTTGTTATTGTCATCTTAATGTTGTTGAATATCTAGTTAATCAAAAAGCCGATATAAATGCAACATCTAAAGCTGTTGAGTTTTTTTATTTAATTGGACTCCTCTTCATTTTGCTGCTGATAGTGGTCATCTTAGTGTTGTTGAATATCTAGTTAATCAAAAAGCTGATATAAATGCTAAAACTAGACGTGTTGATTTTGTACATTTAATGAGACCCCCCTTTTTTTATCATCAATAAATGGCCATCTGAGTGTTGTTGAATTTTTAGTTGATCAAAAAGCTGATGTTAATGAAAGAAGTGAATATTTTGATTTTTTAAGAATAATTTGACTCCTCTTCATTTTGCAGCTAATAATGGTCATCTTAAAGTTGTTGAATATCTAATTAATCATAAAGCTGATATTAATGCAAAAAACAATATAATTTACTTTAATTATTTAACGAGACTCCCCTTCATTTCTCATCTAGAAATGGTCATTATAGGGTTGTAGATTATTTAATGAATAAAAAAGCCAGTATTAATGAAAAAAATGAATATGGTTGGACACCTCTTCATTTTGCTGCAGATAAAGGCCATCTTAGGGTTGTTGAATATCTAGTTAATCAAAAAGCTGATATAAATGCCAAAAATTTGAAAGAGAAAACACCTTTAAGACAAGCATATGACAGTTGTAAAATGAATATTGTTCAATATCTCAAGTGGCACGGAGGCAAATAATTTATATTTGCTTTTTAAACCAAAACAATCTCAGGTAATATCATATGATTGAATAGGATAAAATTCATGCACAATGGAGATTTTGATGGAAATCATATGGGTATTGGTAATGAAATAGTTTTTTCTTTGAAATTTGGGATTAAACCAGATTTTATGAAAAATGTTTGATAATCAGTGTATGTTAACTCAAGAATTATTATTGAATTGGAAAATCAATCAGGAGCATGAAAATCTTAGATTTAGAGAAGATGACATAAAGTCCTTGATCAAGTGATGACTGAAGCCCATAAACTTTTTCTTTAAAAGAGGCACCCCATTTCCAAAATACTGACAAAACTAATTAAACTATACATTGAGCTTTTTCATTGTAGCTTAGAGTTTTGATCTCTGTTTGTTCATAACTTCTAATATCTGTTTTTGTTCGATATTAAAATGAATTTATTGTTCTAAAAATTCTTCTCTAATGACAGGTTTTTGCACCTTGGCTCGTTTATTCAAGAAGTATGTGCCGTGAGCTTGGTGTACCTGACATGTGTTAAATATATTCAGCCCTAATCGATTGAATTCTCAATAAGACATCTTTGGATATTTGATAATCCAATTTCGATAGTATTTATTATATTTGAACTAACTTGTTTTGGAACTGGCTGGAGGATAGACATAGCAATCTGAGAAATGTTGACTTTAAAGTTTCTATTCTTCTCCTTTCAGAGTTCAAAACTTCGCAAAGTTTTGACTGTACTCTTTGGAGATTAGGGATTTTTGGGGATGTTGTTTGATCAATTGAAGGATGCGGCAGAATGGAATCTCGTTTCATGAGTTTTCATAATTGGGTATATTTTTCAAGAGAGATAAAGTTGGAATCTCCAAACTGTTTCTCCATTTTATTAAAACATGATTGGAGAAACTGTTAATTAAACAGGATCAAGATATTTGAATTAAGAGAAACAGTAGGGTATTCACATACCTTGAGCTAAAGTTCTGATTTCTACCTTAAGAGACATATCACTTTCAATGTTTTCGAATTCAAGAAGATATCCTATCATTTTTTTTCCTTTGAAGCATCCACACATAACAGTAACTGTGCTTGGATACTCGATACTGTGTGGAGGGAGGTTTAAGTACTTTTTAACTCCACATTTAATCGACTCCATCACATCTCCATCAGGTATTATCAAACAAGTCGTGCATATTTGATGATGATCTGAGAAATTATTCCATCATTTTGCGAACTAAGCATATCATTTTTGTGTAGAGTATTCCAGAAAAGCAAAAGTATTTTTAGTATTTCGGCACTTCATAGTTTTTTTGAGAAATGTTTTTTGTTTCATGGACATGAAACATATACACTACTTTCATTTATTCATTTCAAACCATCAAATGACATTGATGAGTATAAACTTTTCTTAAGCCCTTTTTCTCAGAAGAAATCAGGAGATATTTTTTTCATAAATAATTTTCTTCTTAACAACATTTGTAGAGAATTCGAAGAATTGAGATCAACAAATACGAATCAAATGCAAATTATTTTGAATAATAAACAACAAATCAAAGAACAGGAGCAAATAATAAATACAATGAATCAAACAATTTCAGTGTTAAATTCCAAAATTGAAAAAATGGACAATGTAGCTCCTAAACAGGACCAAGATTTAGTTATCAAAGAACAATATGGTAAGAAATTAGAAAAGGAATTGGAGCCAAAATACATAGATGTAGAAAATCTATGTGACTCGGAAGATGAGATAAATAAATATGAAAAATGGAAAGTGATTAAACCAACTGATATCGAAGGAGATATATTTATTGCTGCCAAAGAAGGGAAATTGACCAGTGTTGTTTATCTTTTGGCAAATAATATAGAAGTTGATTTAAAAGATTCAAATAATTCGGATTGGCATTGGAAGGATTCCACAGCACTTCACTACGCTTCGGCAAATGGCCATATTAGTATTGTTGAGTATTTAGTTAACAAAGGAGCAGACATAAATGCAAAGAATTGTGGAATAATATTTCGTTTTTTTCATCATCCCCTCTTCAATATTCAACACAAGATGGTTTTCATAGTATTGGTGAATGTCTTTTAAACCACCGAGCTGATATTATTTCAAAAAGAATTGGTTCGTGTTTTTAATGTTTTCTTGGACTCCTCTTCATTTGTCAGCTTATAATGGACACATTGATGTTGTTAAATACCTTATTAACCATGGAGCTGAAATTATTGCAAAAACAGATGCTGCCGATATTACAATTATTCTTGCTCTCCTCTTCATTACTCATCTTATAACGGAAATCTTTGTGTCGTTGAATATCTAGTAGAAAAGGGAGCTGTCATAAATACAAAGGGATACGATGATATGACTCCACTTCATTATTCGGTTGAAAATGGGTATATTGGTGTTGTGAAGTGTTTAATAAGTCATGGAGCTGATATTAATGCTAAGGACACTAATACATATTTTTTATTATTAATATGTCTCCTATTCATTACTCAGCTTTAAATGGGCATTTTTCTGTTGTTGATTATCTTGTTAAACAAGGAGCTGACATTAATGCTAAGGGGTATAGTGAAATGACTCCACTTCACTTTTCAGTTGAGAACGGATATCTTGATGCTGTTGAGTATCTTTTGAATCATGGAGCTCATATCAATGCAAAGGATAGTTGTGGTTCATTTCAATTTTTTTATATTCTCCTCTTCATTTGTCATCAATTAAAGGTCATTTTAATTGTGTTAAATACCTAATAATGAAAGGAGCCGAAATAAATGCAAAGACAGATAGGTTTGATAATTGGAGTTTTCCTGGTCTTCTCTTCATTGGTCTGCTAGAAATGGATATCTTGAGATTGTTGAAATTTTAATAAAAAACAGTGCTGATATAAACGCAAAGACGGACAGTGCTAACATAAAGTATTTTTATGGTCTCCAATTCATTTCTCCGCTCAAAATGGTCATCTCAGTGTTGTTGAATATTTAGTGCAAAATGGAGCTGATTTAAATGCAAAGACAGACAGTGCTAACATAAAGTATTTTTATGGTCTCCACTTCATTTCTCATCTCAAAATGGCCATCTCAGTGTTGTTGAATGCCTTATTGATCATGGAGCTGATTTAAATGCAAAGACAGACAGTGCTAACATAAAGTATTTTCATGGTCTCCACTTCATTTCTCCGCTCAAAATGGTCATCTCAGTGTTGTTGAATATTTAGTGCAAAATGGAGCTGATACAAAAGAAATAGTGGATAAGGCTAGACTTTTGAATAATCATATTCTCCTCTACATTTATCATCCAAAAATGGCCATCTTAATGTTGTTGAGTATCTAGTTAATCATAATGCTGATGTTAATACAATGAATTCAAAGAATGAGACTCCTCTTCATTTTTCAGCTCAAAATGGCCATCTCAGTGTTATTGAATACCTAATGCACAATGGAGCAGATACAAAAACAAAGACCAATGAAGCCGATATTTAATTTTTTTAGGGTCTCCTCTCCATTATTCAGCATCAAAGGGTTGTCTCAGAGCTGTTGATTATTTTATCAAAAATGGAGTTGATATAAATGAAAAAACCAACAAAGTAAGTATTTCATTTATTCATGGTCTCCTCTACATTGGTCAGCTTTAAAAGGTCATCTTGATGTTGTTGAATATCTTATTAATAATGGAGCCAAGATAAATTCCAAGACAGTTTCAATTGATATAAAATATTTTCTTGGACTCCTCTTCATTGCGCAGCTGCAAATGGCCACCTTTGTATCGTTCAATTTCTTGTGAATCGTAAGGCTGATATTAATGCAAAGAATGATAATCTAATTTTATTATATTTTCACGGTCTCCTCTTTATTATTCATTACTGAATGATCATGTTAAAGTTGTCAATTATCTGATAAATGTTGGAGTTGATCCGAAAGATATTTTGTCGTGTTTTATTAGGAAAATGAATCAGTATATGGACAATTGCTCAGTTATTAACCCACTGTAGAGATTCACCACCTCTATGTCAACAAGCAAGAATTAGAATCATAGTAAAAAGTATCTCTTTGGGTGAAAATTCTTAAGATGTGAAGTTTTTATCATCAAATACCATCCAAGCTCATAAAAATTCGAAATAGCATTGTTTATAAACATTTTGGGTACTAATACATTCAAAAAAATTCCTCCAAAGCATGAAAAACGTGTGGAATGAAGCAATTATTGACTACTTATTTTGCTATTAACTATATCAGGAAAACTAGGGATTATAATCGGATAAACAATCTCTTTTTCGGGATATAAAGATCAAAATATACTTTAAACCTTCTCATTTGCACTAGGAACAATTTTTATATCCAATGCGGCTTTCAAAACCGAGTTCTTGAAACTATTTGATTTAATATATGAAAAAGGCTGATAGAATGGATCTGAAATAGCAGAAAATAAATAATTAGAGACTATTTCAAAAAACTGTATTAATGTTTTTTCAATAATATTCAGATTTGAAGGATAAAATACTAGTAATGTGTATTTTAAGTTCGATCTATATGACGAAACATTAGTTTTTTGAGATTGAACTAAATCTTTAGTGAGACGATCAGAAGATTTAATAACCTGTTTTTTTGGTGCTTTCTGGAATTGATCTATTGCATCAAATAATAATACATCGGTCTCTTGGCTTTCTGCTACTTTCGTTTTATGGATAAAAATTGGGCTCCTATCTGGTCCAATAACAACAACACAAGTCAAAAAACTCATGAAAAAAATGTTCTTGTATTTGTGGTAACTCTAACTATCGAACTCGGCTTTTATATGGTTTTTAGTCATTTATCCATCTTGTATTATTCCTATATATAATAATTTTAGGTTATATATTATGAAAATTGCATATTTAGAGATTTTTGCATAGTGATTCAATTTTTTTGGAGTTTTATGGGAAATTAATAATAAATTTAATGGTATATCTAAATAGATAAAAATTTCAACAGAAAAAATGATTTTATTTTGGAATTGATAAAGAATTTGGATTTTTTTCTTGAAATTTCCATTTGTTGACTATATACTCTTCATTATAATCAATTATAACCATTATTATGATTGGCAATTTATTTAAATTTCCATTAAAATATATTTGCCATTCAAGATGAAGATAGGTAATGCTTTTGCCAACTTCTGGAATAAAAGACCAAAAGAATTGTGTAATCAAGTACTAATATGCATTTTATTGAGTTTGTCCAAAACAACAGGCATTCACATCCCAAGAGAGTGTAAAAGATCATCAAAGAATCTCAGGAGTTTTGTTTTGTCGAATTGGTCAATGTATTCACATTTTTTAGATTCTTTGATATTAATAGAACCACTAAATACTCAAAGAGAATCATATTTAAGCATTGATGATATTCATCATATATTATTGAATAGAAAAAGTCTCAATCAAGAGGTGTTTTATGAAATTGTTGATTCCGTTCGTCATCTGTTTTCTAATGAAAATTATTTGGTAGTTAAAGTAGCTGTAATGCTTGATCAGTATAAGAAAATTACTATCATTCCAATTTTTAGGCCAATTATAAAAGGAGTTACCATATATAAATATATATGTGCACCATTAGAGCAAATCAAGCTATTCGAGCAGTTGAATCTCAAGCTTCCCTCCATTTCCGAATTGCTTAAAGGGGGATCCGAATGTAGTCACAAAGTTTTTTGGCAAACATTGATTGAATGATTTTGACAGAAGGTTTATGTTTGCATTTATTAATATTTGTTATAGCTAGTAAAATATAAAGTATTCAATTTCCAAATCAATCTTCTTTGTTTTTTTATTGAAATCCATTAACGGTCAGTCCAGAGTTTTTGAAAGAAAAGTGAAAAACTGTAAGTTCTCAAATCCCAAAATCTTGTGGCCGAACAAAATTCAGGTTTTCCTTGTAATTCACGATACCTTTTCTCATTTTCTTGCTATACCTTAATTCTTTTGATATTTTCTGCGCACAAGAATAGCACAAGGATTAAGCGCCGGATCATTCTCGAGGGCTAAAGGAAACAAGTATTTATAAGGAACAATGTTTATGGTTTGAGACTCATATTTGAGTTATTAATAAGAACTTATTACAATTTCGAATATTTTTTCCGATAATCGAGTTATAAGAATCCAAATATCAATTTTTTTTTTGAAATTTCAAACACTATGCAATGTATTATTAACTTCATAATCATTATATCACCCTATAGAGGATCTTGTATTTGTCATGGGATGAAAAACGTCTTAAATATGTGACCAAAAAACAAAACTGGTTATCAGAATAGCTAAGATTCTTTCAAATCATCCTTGTATAATGGCAGAGTTCCCATTTCTTATGGATTTATCAAAATCATTGTTTTTTATTCAAAAAATGAAGTCTCAATGTTTGTGGGTTTTATAACCTTTTGTACAATAGAAAGACTTGGGGGTTTAAAAAATGTCACCACTTCAGTTGATGACCATAATGAATAATCAGATAGACAATCTTGGAGTTATCGAAAAGGTATGAAAACCATTGTCATCCGGTAAAGATTATTATTTTGGGCCAAAAATCCTAAAATGTTTGGAGATTAAAACATATTTTTTACTTTTTTGATATTGAAGCATAATGTTCTGGAAAATACTACTTTTAGGGTTGCGTGACTATTTGGCCAATTACTAAAATCTATGCACATAAGATCTCTGGGCAGAAATAAAAACTTAGTTTCCAGGCAAAATATCAATAATTATCACGTTGAGAAATGGAAAAAGGAGCATCCTGAGATTAGTTTTCAAGTTTTGGTAATAATTTTGTTGTATTTAAAATTCTTCACCAATATCGATATCCCAAGGCAATGCAAGCGCAATTCACCTAGCTTATTGGATTTTTTATCTAGGTATTGGGATATATTATTCCCTTTATTGAGTTTTTTAGTGATTTATGAAATTGGAACAAATGATAGCTCAGGTGATTCTAATTCAGAGGAGCTCAAAATAATTTTTACTGAAGCAAAGAATTTATATGATCAATCTCAAGAAAAAGAAGATTTTAGGCTGTTTTCGGAAGCTAATTCTGTTTTAGTTAATGGACTAAAGTCATATGGAAAGACATGCGTTCAAGTAGCGCTTACTAAAGATTCTGGTGGATCAATAATCCCCATGCCTATTCTTAAAAAATCTAATGAAAACAATCAATATGGATATACAATGTTAAAAGATAAGGATCTCGAAACATGGGCGAATGTTTTTATTACAAAAAGTCCAATAATTAAAAGTCCTCTACCACCAATTAAAAACCTATTGATGAAAATTGAAGAAAGGATTAATTGCCGGAACAATATTTTTGGAGAACCAATTTAGACAAAAACAGTATAGGATGTTGTTGAATTTCCAGTTTATCCTTTTTTCACCTGAAAGTTATATCTGAATTTGTACAAGGGCACACCAATTCGAAGAAGAAACATAATAAACACCAACATAAGATTTATTTTTCATTACATGACAACCCGAAAAAGAATGTTTGAAATAATAGAGGTGACATGTTGGTGTGATAGTTGAGCATTGTGTTTTTTAGACTTCAATAATTCTCATGTTTCCTTTATAATTAGATCAAATTGTTTGAAAAATATTGAGGATGAATTCTTCATGAAAAATGAACAATACTATGTAATTGCAAAAAGGGTGAATCAATAAATCTATATTTACTATGTTGTTTTTGCAGATGGTTTTCCCAAAGCTGCTTTAGCTTTATTAATCTCAACAATAATTTTCCTGCATTCTTTTGAGACCTTGAGGCGTTGATTCTCGATTTCCCTGTTAGGATCAGGTTTTTTAACGCCTGCATTGATTTGAATCATAAAATCATGTAAGAAATGTAGGCTGACATCAATATTGCTTCCGAAAAACACATCACCCTCAGTTTCTAAAAGAGGATCTATTATTTTGAATCCAATTCTCTTAACCAAAGATGGCATATGGTGTGAATGACAGTACACTTTAATGAATGGATCAAAGATTTTTGAAGCTAGTGATGAATCATCTCTGATGAGCAAAGGGAAATGATCGGTTATTACATCTACTAAGTGAAGCTTAAGCCCCATTCCAGCATTCGAGTCAAAAGTCGAGTTAACCATCGATGGTATCATCAAAACTTGCTTATTTGATACACACCATTGAACCAATTCCGTGACAAAATACCTTACCAAAACAAAATACTTCTCCACACGATGCTTATCCAGTTGCCCCCATTGCTGTCCTATAATGTTAAAAAACCCTTGAACAAAATTATGCACAATATTGATGTCTATCACATGAATAATATTAGCTATTCTTCTAGCAAAATCATGTTGAGTTAAAACCCTGTCAGTCATCCACAAAGCTTTATACAATATGAACCATAAGACTTCTGAATCGTTTAAAGACATTTCCTTTTGTTGCTTAAGCCATTCAACACTATCTTGAAGCGCCTTATCCCTGATATCTTGTTCGTTGCCTACAAGTTCCTGAGCCCATAAGAATTCTTGGCCACATATTAGAGCCATTGTAATAATAACTTTACAAACTTTACAATGAACTATTCGAGATTTACTAGATTTTCTCAAGAATGCTGAGAAGAGAATCTGCAGCTGCGGATTCCATTGTTTCCTTTGTTTTGTTATCCAAAAATGATCCAATAGATCGCTGTGCCAAAGTGATACAGACTGCTCCACACTTAATCTGAGCCTCTGGGTATTTATTGCATAAGAATGCCATAACATATGCTTCCATTTCGAAATTCAAAGATTCTGGTTCTCTAGCAAATATCTCTTTGAAAATATTCTCGTTATTGTTGATAAAATTATCATCAAGACGCCCCTGAGAGCCGTAGAAGGTATCGGCTGACCATACAGGTCCAATGACAGATCGATACTGCGGCATCTTTTCGGTAAAACTCTCGTAAATATGCTGACAAAAATCACTGTCAAGATCAATTGATTGGTTAGTAAACTCGTATGGGAAATCCTCTTTTTCATAATCAATCCTAATGCCATATGAACGGTTGGTAATTGCAAAGCATCCAATAGGGACATCAGGAGACAATGATCCGCAAGTTCCAAAACGAATCATGTAAATAGGACCCTCAAGCAAGGCTCTGGCTTGAACAACCAATAATTCAATCATGGTGAATCCCATTCCAGTTGCAATAACACTAATTAAAACTCCATTCTTCTTTCCAGTATATGTGGTAAACAACATTGGAGAATTACGAACAATAACGGGAAAATCTTTGTCGAAAGCTGCTGAAACCTTCATTGCCCTGTTTGGATCACCAACAGTGATAATTCTGTTGGAAATCTCATTTTTGTTGCAGTTAAGAGGCTGAATGCGGCCCTCGCTATCAAAGGCAGAAGAGGATGGATGATCCCACCTGAAAGAACCTTTCATGTTTATTGTCATCGTTTTGTAAATCGGTTAAATAAACTACTCAAAGTTGTCCACAGTTTACAATAACCACCGAGGACGATGGTGCGCCTGTGGGAGACCCTTTGGATTCAATTTCCGACACAATTTTCATTCCAGACATGACTCTTCCAAATACGACATGCTTTCCATCAAGCCAGTTGGTTTTAATCGTTGTGATGAAAAACTGGCTTCCGTTGGTGTTAGGTCCTGCGTTTGCCATTGATAGAATACCAGGTCCAGTATGAGTGTTCTTGAAATTCTCATCCTCGAATTTTTCGCCGAAAATCGATTCACCACCGGTTCCGTCACCTCTTGTGAAGTCACCGCCTTGAATCATGAATTGAGGAATTATCCTATGGAAGTGAGAATTCTTGTAGCATAAATCATGGCCACTTTTTCCAACTCCTTTATCACATAAACAGAGGTGAAGGAAATTCTCAACAGTTTTTGGAACAACATCTCCATAAAGGCCCATAACAATTCTACCTGCTTTTTTGCCATCAATCTCAATATCAAAGAACACCTTATGAGTTACCTTAGGCTCAGATGCAACCAGGCACAAGAAAGTAAACAGCATAATTAATAAACCGATTTAATCGACCGGCTTCTTAAACAGTTTGTTAATAAAAATGTTGATCCTTCTCTTGAATACTGTCACAACAATTAACATCAGTAATATAATATATATCATAAATATATAATCATTTGGCTTTTTGAAAATCCTTTTTCCAAATGCACAATTTTTGCACATTTTTTGTAGTTTAGGAGATAATGACAAGGACTTTTCAGAAGAAAAGACGCAATTACTAATATTAATCATGTCCTTTGTTCTTATCAAGCTCTTATAGCTTTCATCTTTGAAACTACAGTCTGAAATAGTGACAAGAGAGTGATTTGAGTATATAGACACTTTACCTTTTGATTGAATGTTACTAAAAGATGTGTTGGAAATGGTTGATTCAGAATTATCAATACCAATAGGAAATCCATAATTATCCTGGAAAATATTATTTAAAACATTGATCCTGGAGAATGAAGAAAATAATACAAAACCATCACAAAAAATGTCTTTGAAGTGATTATAATTAGTATATAATGCAGATGATTTCACGAATACAGCATTTTTTGTGAATATACCATCAAATATACAATGGTCCAAAACAAGTTTTGCTAGCTTTCCGCGGCTTTCGAATAAGCAAAAAGATGACATTTGATAAATCTTACAACAATTCAAACAAAGAGAGGAATCTTGGTTATTAAACAATGAGCTGGGAGAGTTGCATGAACTGAATGTTATATTATAAATACTAAAGATAGATCCATAATAGGATAAATATAGAATTCCAAAATTATTTGAAATAGAAGAGTTTTCATATTTGATTATGGAATTGCTTTCTGCCATTATCATTTCAGTAAAAGTGCAAAACATTACATGTGTTTCAACAAAGCTTATTGTTGAAATATGATCTAAAACAAACATTGGAGAGTACGGCATAGAATTATTCATGAAACAACACGATTTTGCAATAACAGTTGAATTCATTATATAAAAAAGCGGAAAATTAGAACTGTGAAACAAGAAACAATGATTCATCACAAAGGAACTCATACTAACCCTTGACCTCAGAATACTAACTACTTGTGAATCGTGTGCAAAACATTCATTAAAAGAGATTTGATTTAAGGATAAATCCGAATTTGTAATTGATACTAATGAAACCATCTTATGAATACTGCACTCTTGAAAACATATTCCTCTGACCGAAATATTGCTATCAATTATTACCAACGTAGGAAACTTAAAGCCATTAAAGGAAATATTGCTAATCTCTATTCCTTCTTTCTTTTGTACCATAATAAATCCTGGGTAAAAAAAATCACAACTTAATCCCCTTATTTCTATTCCATTTCCATCAATACTACAGTTATTATTTATACCATATTGTATTAATTCCCTTAGTTTCAACAAACTTTCATGATTGGATACTTCAATATCATAAAAACAAATTGTGTTTCCTGGATTTACCATTTTTTTCGAGGTTTCATAATCGCAAGGATTAGTGATTGAGCAACTACTATCATTTTCTCCATCTATTTTCGTATGAATGATTAAAAAACATGAAAACAACACATAAATCATTGTAAAATGAGTGACGAGTCAAGTGATCCATCATTGACGACATCTAGTGTTGAAGACTCTGCGAGTGATGATTCAAGTGTTTATGACGTGAAGCTTCCAATTGAAAAAATTGGAAAACTCGAAACTGAGGAAGAATTACCAATTCGGGCAAACCCTCTTCTTTTTTTTGTAATTTATGATATCATTGTGCCAATTCTTATCTGTAGTTGTATTTTATCTGCTAAATCCATTTATTCGATGATTTTTGTCATATTATTGATTATTCACGTTTTAAATGCAAATTTAATGACTTCATATGGATCAATAGCCAAATTTATTAATATTTTTGAGATTTTAGTGTCTTTTTTAGGAGCTCTAATGTTTTTTGATGAATGGCTATACTTTACATACGGATTTGGGATTACTCTTCATCTATTATCGAGTTTTCCCGAGAATTTCTCTATTGTAAGTACATTTTGTTTCATAATGGCTTTATTAATGATTATTTTTTGCATTTCGATCAATGTTTTATCCAAAGGATTGTTGATTTCTGAGTATATTATTATCAAGGACAAGTTTTTTGGCTCAATATCATTTAGGTATTTTCTTGATGTAATATGGACTTTTTCATTATGTTTTGTAGGTTCATCACAGCTTTCTATGTTCTTTATTCCTCTCCAATTATATCTTGCATACATTTCTTTGATGAAGGCGTTTACTGGTATTTCTCATGTAACAAATTGGATAAGGAAATTTACAGGAGTCTATTGTGCATTATTCTCTGTCTTTTTTTTATCTCACTCTGTATTATTCGAACTAGATTCAAATTTCTTTCCAAAATATAAATTTCCAATGATTATTGATCCTTCATATAAATATGTTTTAATGTTTTCAACAGTAATGGCTCTATATCTTTCTATTCAGTCTCTTTTTTATTATGGAAGAGATAATCAGCACTCACATATTCCATTAGTTTTTCATCAAGGAACAGGATTGATTATTGTACTTTCTTTTTCTGGAATTGTAGTTTTTTCCATGTTTTACCCAAGTTATATATCTGTATCATGGATAGCTCTAATTTTTATTTTGACATTTATGAGCCAAAGCAGCCTTAAGACCACAGGATTTAAAATCTTTTCTGTATTTTATGTTTTTACATTCCTTTTCGCCTTAACATCGGTATCACTTTCCCAATATTTCCCATCTTTTAATGTGAATTTAAAATCCCACTTATATGATACTGGATTGTTTAGGTATTATAAAGAATCGGGTTTTCACTTTTTTGGAAATTTGATATTTGGTATGATTGGTCTTCTTGGACAACTTATATATTCGCAGCCTTATGATTCGAATACAGAAGAGAATCAAAAGTTTTGGTTCACCATAGTAATTGGATGGATCAAGTCGGTGTTTTTATATATTGTTAAAGTTTTGACATATCTTTCTATAGGGTGCATATTTGTATTTGTTTCATCATTATCCTTCTTGAATCAAAGTACTTTTCTTCAAGTAATGTTTGCATTTTGCGTTTTTGTAATGATCTTTGGGATCTTATTTAAATGGGTATTTTATGTTATTCAGTTTTCCTTGGGTACTTATATAATTTTGTTTTCTTTCTTTGAAACCACATCAATTAAATCTTTGGAGTTAGGATGGGTATATAAAACGGGACTTGACAGTATCAATGCAATCACAGGTTTTTCTTACATTTTACCATTTTCAGGACTTTTTGTGGTTTCTTACTTTGTTATTAATACTTTCGATTCATTCGAAATGTTCATTGGAACATCTATATCATCATTTGTTTTTCTATTATTAATAGCTTCGTATTTGTTTTATTCTTTTATGTTCTCGACAAACATATTTTCTGTTGTTTACCTAATGAGTAGTGTATTGATTTCTTCAGGCTTGATATTTTCCAAAAATCGTCTTCTTGGTATTTCATTGTTCTTTTCTTCAATATTTGCAACAATTCATTTGTTATTTTTGAAATGTACTCAGTTTAGTCAAACAAGGAACTTTCTTCAATCAATCATCCCAACGAGGGTATTAGATTTATCAATGAGATACTATCCAACACTGGAGATTATTATTTTGGCAACAATCATATTTTTAAATGTCTCTCTTTTCAAAATTCCCAGGAAATCCAATTCATACTCATTATTCCTCACTGATATTTTTGAGGAGATTAAAACCGTTACTCGATCATTCTATTTTTATTTGAGTTGGGGGCTTTTTTTTGGTTATTCAGTATCAAATTATTATCCAACATGTATCAAGTTTTTGTTTATGGTTCTATTCTTTTTTGGGTCCAAAGTTGCAATAGCATTTAGAGCAATGTTTAAGTATCTTTTTGTATTTGTTCTTGTGTTTCTTATGTTTCAGTTTATCGTCAATATATTCCCAATGTACTTTTCGGGATCTGAAAGCCTGTTTCGTTATATTGGTGTGTTTTTTTCTACCGGGAACAGTACAATTCTTGATCGTAATTACTCAATATCATTCCTAGTTTCTTTTGTTTTTCTCTCTTTGGTGAATATAATAGCCAGCAACCCTAAGGAGATATCAAGAGAATTTGGTTCTTATTTAGTTATTCGATTATATTCAGCAATATGTGCAACATTACACCACTGGCTTCCTGTTATTGTTCAGATATGTTTATGTTTTTCCACATTATTAAATCCATCCATATTTGGATGGATAATGTTTGGTATTTTAGTACTTGTGACATTCAATCCTTCATATCTCAAACGGTATGCTGGAACAATTACTATAATATTCAACATTTGTTTTGTTATACAGTATTTATTGTGGTTAGGTGGTCCAGGAGGAAGAATATCACTTAGTATTCACAAAGAATGGGGAAGATTCTTGGGATTGAGCAATGTTGATATTGCATCTTTGATTTCAAATTGTTTGTCTGCATTGGTATTCACCTTTTATTTACAATTCGATAGTCTATTTGTTGATTATAACGATGCATTTGAAAAACTCCCTGCAATTATTAGGGATATTGTTATGTTTTTTGTCACTTATATATTTGAATTATCAACATCAATTGGTTTACTGATAATTTCTAACATTTCTTCTTTTGATGGTCTATTTTTCTTTTTGCTAACTTCATCGTTGTTTATGTCTTCATTATTATTTGATTATCAGTATAAAAAAACAATGAAAATGCAATTGTGGGGGACATTTTTAGTGCTTGGTGGACGCCTACTGTCTCGAATTCCAATATTTTCGATAGATTCACCTCCAGATGGAATAAAGAAAGCATTCGATTTACCATTTAATACCAATTCAAATTATGACACTTATTGGATTTTTGTCTTCTCTTTGCAGTGCTTGTGTCTTCATATAATGGAGACTCCAATCTTTGTACTTTGCAAAGAACAACAAACGAAAAGATCAGGGTTCAGGTTCATTAGGTCTCGTCAATTAAAAGTGATCAGCAAATTAAGTCAAGAAGTTCTGCATCTGATCCACATGAGGAAGATATCTTCAATTAAAAATATGACTGAAAATAGTTATGATATTGGGCAAAGCATAAATAACATTGTTCAATCATCTCCTGAAAGCTCAGAAGATAATTCTATCGGATGGTTTAATACTATAAAGGAAAAGGTTTTATTCCCTTTAGAAAAAAAAATTATAATGATTTTGGCACCCATTATTCCTTTGAACAAAGAAATCGGTGTTAATGTTTTAACATTGAATAGCATATCCATAATTCTCAGAAGAGAAATCGCTGCTTTAAAATCTGATAGAGAATATGTTCTTCAACCAAATGAGAGGGCTTTTTTGAGATCATTACCTCCTTCTTTCCATTATCAGTTGCATTCTTTAGGAGATTTGATGGGATTTGATGTTTTGCCAAGATCTCGGTACCATCATTTCTTAACAAGGTATATCTCAATTTTTATCAGGGGCTTATCATGTCCATTGCTCATTGTTGTATCTTTATTTTATTTATTCCAAAAACCTTGCCTATTTTCTTATATATTCTTTATATTCTTGTTTATTTTCATTGTTTCTGCAAATATTTCTGGGTCTCCATTAATATATCGGGTTTTATTTGGGCTTTCATTGTTTAATTTAGCATTTCGTCATTTGGTATCCACTCCATTTATATCCTCCTTTTTCGATGGACTTTCTTCTTCAGTATCTGCAATCCAGTCAAGTTTGAGTCTTGTTTCATTTTTTGGTATTGATTCTACAAGTTCAATGGTTATTGAAAAGTATTTATTTATTATATGTACATGGTTTATTGTTGACCAAATCGCTTTTGTGAGTGTTTTCCCTCCTGCATACTACTTTGAGAAGCTCAAATCTACACTTCATGGTTTTCCAGATGAGTGCTACTATCATTTCGAGGATCCTGAGAAATCATTGAGCCTCAATGTTGGAGGAATATCACTATATCAATCAATCCGAAATTCCATGAAACAACTTGGGCTTGTGGATTCATATCATTACATTTGGTTACTAATAGTTGATATTATATCAGTTGCTATATACACATTTAATTATAAAATTTGGATACAAGATCCGGCAATTCCAGTCAGTTTTTCATCCTCCTCCCTAGATTCGACATTTATTTTATTATTAATGTACCAAGTTATTACCACCCTTATTTGTTATCTGTTTTTAATATCTTATAATCAGTTTGCTCTTTATGTATTTGGAAATATTATGATGATAATTAATATAATTTTGGTTTTCATTTACTTCCCTATTTTATCTCGAACTATTTCTCCTTCACTGCTTTTTTATTTTCTGGTTAGATTTTTAGCTCACATAATTATTGCTCATTCTTGCGTTACTGGAAGATATTACATAGATTTTCAGTTTCCTAATTTTAAGAAAAACGGGGAATATATTTCTTTAATGAATAGGTTTATACGTGCATGTCCATATGTAGCGGAGATACATATGATTATCAAATGGATGTCAAAACCAACTATGGTGTCCTTAACCGATTATTTCATGATATATGATATGAAACTTCAGCTTGAAGGAATCATAATAAATAAAAAAGAGGAACCAAAAAAGAATCAATCCATATTTATTATTGGAGGGTGTTGTCTCTTTTGCGCAATATTAATCCTTCTTGGACCTCTTTTCTTTATGGTCGATGGTGCTACTATTACATCAGCCAATCCTCCTATATCAGCATCTATTGAAATTGGAGTGGCTTCTATGGATCCCATATGGAAGGGCTATGCAACCATCACTACAATTACAAAGGAATATCTTCAACAAGTTGTCAATTCCGGCCAATCTGATTTGCAAATTTTTATGCTCTCTGATAGGAATACTATTTCATTATTATCATTTAACTTAGATGATATGGGATCTCGATTATTGACAAACTCCGAAATAGACTACTTGAGATCAAATAATGTTATTTCACCATATTTTAAGATGGATTTTTATTTTTCCAGTCCAACAACAGCATCCTTCTCTAAGGAAACTACTATTAGTAACATTTTCTCATCATTAACAAGTTCCGAAAAAAGTGATTTTTATCAAACAGTTATTGGAGCCAAAATGAAAGGATATTCTGGAATAAAACTCCCCCTGGCACTGATTGTTCCAGAATCTGATATGCCCTATTATATTGACAATGTATATGTGACAACACAGTATTATTCCAACACAAATCGCTCAATAATACCAGAAATCAATGGAGGATATGACCGTATTCCATTTTTAAGATCAGGCACAGAATATAGATGCATTTTATATTCTCAGCCTGTAGATGCAGGTGGTATTGTCGGACAAGTAATAAGCAAAAATGGTGGAATTATGGGTATTTATTTCATGATTATTTTTACATTAGGTACAGTATTGAGAAGTAATACCCTTGGGGGTGTTGATACATTGTGGATCAATCGAATGAAGAATCCAAATGTCTTGTATAACATGATCATAGCAATTGAAGCATATAGAACAGCCGGTGAATTGGAAAAAGAAAAAGACCTTACAGATAAATTCCTTGATTTAATGAAGTCTCAAGATCAAGTTGTAAGGTTAACGAATGATTAATAAATATATGTGTGTTTTTTCTGTTTAGAACCAAATTTATAAATGAGTAATTCGGGTATTGAAGGAGGGTTCTCTAATGAAGAAGAAGAGAATCAATCAAATACTAATGTACAAATTCTAAGTGATCTAGAAAACGCTGGAAATCTATTGGTTTATCAGGAAGAAGATGATATTCGCCAACTGAAATTGAATATGAACGAATCTATTGAAAACGGTGATTTTGAAGGAGCAAAAATGATTAAAAAGAAAATTGAAGATCTTTCTGCTTCGCAAACAGATGAAATAATCAAAAAAATTGTGATTGGTTTTAATAGTGATATTCAAAGCATGGTTTTTCAATACAAAGATAAAAGGAAGACCATAATTTCACAGAAAACAAACGAGGAAATATCAATTAGAGACTCTTTTAGCGTTCAATTCATCGATCTCCAGAATTCACATGTAAACTCTTTGATGAACCTCGAAAACTCGTTTTTAGCCGAATATAAGAGATATAACTCCAAACCTGTCGGCGCATATCAGACTCTCCTGAGAAAAGCGGATATTCTCGCAAAAAAGGCAGATTACGCCAGCGCCCAAATCGCTCAAGAGGAGGCTCAAAAAATCAAGCAGGAAAAAGACCAGGAATTCCAAAAATCGTATAAAAAGCAAATAAAATACCGCCTAAAAAGCCTTCTGGATCACCAAAAATCGGAAATAGACGACCTAACCAAGAAAATGGAAACCAAGCTCTCAGACTTCACGAAAGAAAAGGAAAAGACAGTCGCTGACATAAAAGCAGTACTCAAAAATAACATGAAAAGAGTATACAAACAATACATCAACGGGCTCTCAAAACAGAAATTAAGCACACAGCAGAAGTCTCTAGCACTCAAGCAGATCAATGAGCATTTTGCATCTTTGTTGGTTGAACAAGGGTTAGAAGAGAAACCTGAATAAAGTATCAAGTTTATTTCCAGTTTCTGAAGAATCCGGTTTTTACTTTATGAATTTTTTCTGAGGTATCTCAACACAAAATTCATAATGAAGAGATCTGCGGAAGAGTTTATATATAAAACTCTTTCTCCTTTTTTTGCATGTCTTGAACACGAAGTTTTTTTGATTGGCACTAAGATTCCGATTCCAAAATTCAGCGTTGAAGTGTTAACGGATTTGGTTCTTAAAGCCACGACAATACTTCAGCAGCAGGGCCCAATAATTGATATTTCTCCCCCTATTCGCATTTTGGGTGATATACATGGCAATTTACACGATTTGTTTAGGATAATTAATCCTGTTGTTGAAAATCCTGAAATTAAGCTTCTTTTTCTTGGGGATTACGTCGACAGAGGAAGCTACTCGTTAGAGGTTATTATTGTATTATTTTGTTTACTGGTTAGATTTCCCAATCGTGTTTTTTTGATTAGAGGCAACCACGAGTTTCGAGGAGTGTGTAATCCTTCAGGTTTGATGACTGATCTGAAGCATTTATACGATTCCAGTGATTTATATGATATATTTCAAGAAGCATTTGATTGGATTCCACTTGCAGCGCAAATTGGAGCCGATTATCTATGTCTTCATGGTGGACTTTCACCTCTTTTAAACTCTATAGATGACATTAGAGCTATTCCTTATCCTATTCGCAACTATGAAGAGAAATTAGTATCAGATATTTTGTGGTCAGATCCATGCAAATCTATACTTGGATTTCTTGATTCAACCAGAGGATGTGGTGTTTTGTTTGGAATGAATGTTATCAACAAGTTTCTTTCTGCAAATAAGCTAAAGAAATTGATCAGAGCTCACCAATGTGTATCCTTTGGAGTTGAATTCTTTAATGAATCAGTGATAACAGTTTTTTCGTCGAGCTTTTATCGAGATGACGAAAATAGAGCCGGATATTTAGTTATTGGCGAAGATATGGAAATACAAGAGTTTAGCTTATCTCCATTTCTTGCCCTCAAGAGAACAAGTGCATCATTTACTGATGCGCCAATGAGATTGATGATGAAACCGGTGCCGGGTATGCTTGCCGCACGAGTTCCAAGTCCTCTGCATTCTGCAGGGAGATTATCAATTGGGGTTGGCTCAAATCAGAATAGATCAAGATCAAGAAGATCAAGTAGTACAGCAACCCTCGCCATGTTACCTATTAAAAATCCAAAGATTGAGGTTCCTCAACCAGCTTTGGATGTATAGAATAATTTGTTTCTCAAAATAAATATCTCAACAATTATTTAATTAAATACTTTTTTCGGCAGAGGTCCTGACTTCGATTTCTTTATTTCAGATTTCTCAGAAGGAGACTCATAAACCATCGATAATCTTCTTTGGGAGTCCCAATCCATACAGTTATCATAAACAAATCCATTTCGGACAAACAAATCCCGAAAAAGACTTCTTAATGATGAATAATCGGGCTCGGAATCGAAATCTAAAGATTGAACGTAAGCAAAATACTGATAAAACTCAACTGGAATGTTTTCTGATTGCAGATGCAATAGAAACCTTTTCTTCATTGTTAAAATCCTTTCATTATCAAAAGGTTTCACATATAATGACCATGGAAGTGATCCTTCATATAAATAAGTCATCACATAGCCTAGAGATTCTAAATCATCTTTCCTTGATGGTGATAAGCCACTATGGGAACTTATTGGGGCAAATGCTGGTGTTCCTTTAAAAACTCTAGTGTTGATTTGAGGATGAAGTTTTCTGGTTTCGACATCGAGATAATACTCAGATAGCCCAAAATCAAATATATATAACTGATTTGAGCGCCTTTCAGTCCCAATTGCAAAATTTTCGGGTTTCAAATCACAATGAACAATCCCCTTTTCATGTAAGTACTGAATCCTTTGAAGCATTTGATCGACAACTATGAGAACAGTTTTGAGCGAAAAAGAATTTCTGCACATACAAAACAGAGTATGTAATGATTTTCCCAATAAGTCTGAAACAATATATTTTTGGCCCTTCTCAGAAGCACAGTGTCTCATTAACGGAAAACCAGTCGCCCCACTTATGTGTTTATATATATCCGCTTCATTCTCCATCTTTTTCTCATCATCAAAAAACTTCAATGCAATACTTTCCCGAGTATCCTGACACAATCCCTCATACACTCTCCCAGATATACCACTAGATACTTGGCTCCTCAAGTGGTAGCGACCATTGTTTAGAGAGACAATAGGAATCATTTTTTTGAATGTGAAACCACATGTTCACAATTATATAAAGAAAATAATAAGATTATAAGAATAATTGAAGAGCTTTTTTAAAATAACCGGCGGTGTTTCACTGAAATTATTTCTGAGCAGGCGCCCTTAACAAAATTCTAGTGGGACCTTTAGGAAGCCTTGGTTTAGCTTCAATAATTTTACAAAGTTTGGTGTGCTCTTTTTTCAGAATTATTAGCCAATTGTCATCTTCATTTCGGGGTATTATCTCAGTGTAAGACCTAAATAGGGTTGCTAGTTCTTTGGCAATTAATTTATATTTATGATTTTCATCTTTCAAAACATGTTTCCAGAGCGAATTCATATCGTCTTTCCACTGTTCAACACTAGTATACTCGTTTTTGTCCAGTTTATCAGTTATCCTCTCAAGATCTGTGGATTTTCCTCGATCAGCGTTAGGGAGCTTAAAAAATTGCGATATTGGCAACTTGTTAATTTTATGAGTTACTTTTTTGCAAAAATCTATTTGTATCTGATTCATCTGACCATCTACTGCTGTTGGGTTCTTGTTTTTTCCCATTAAAAAATAATTTACCTTTGTAACGATAGAGCCCTTTGTAGCTTTATTCTCTCCTCACACTGGTCTTTAATCACATTCTGGAGCCTAATTATCTCTCTTTGTTTATCTTCAATGAGAGAACTGAGCTTTTTCAGTTCTTCTTCCATTGGAGCTAGCATTTCATTCAGTAATGCGCTGCTTGTCTGTGTTTGTTTGATCTTATCATTCATGTTTTGCTCTCTTTTCACTGATTGCGAGAGCTGTAATTCCAAATTTTTTATTTTATCCTGTTGCATGTTAAGACTTTGCTCCTTTTCTGCCAGCGCAGAAGTGAGAGATTTGACTTTTTCTTCAAGTTTTTGAATCAATTCTGTCTGATCTTTTCCTTTTTCTTTTTCCAGAAGCCGCAATCTCTCAGCAAAATTATGTTGAAGGTCGAGGATTTCTTGATTTCTTGCTTCGCTTTGAAGGGCAAGTTGTCTTCTGAGATGCTCAATTTCACTTTGTGCCATTCTCAAAATAAAAGTGCCGTTTAAAAAACACTGTATAGTGACAGTGTTATTATCTCTTTATTCATTGTTAGATGATGACCTTGCAAATACTCTTTCAACAGGTCCACTTGCTTCTATGACATATTGAACAGTACTTTTGGAATTTGTGTTGTTGGAGGCGAACGGAGAGTACTCGATTCTAGTTCTATTAGGAAGCTCTAAAAGACGACTAATCTCGGCGCAAATTTGAAGCCTCAAATTTGGATCGTTTGATGTTTTATTCCAAAGATAAATCAAATCATATTTCTGCCTCGGCGAGGCAATAACACCAACAACATCTGATGACATTTGTTCGCCAATCAACCCTAAAACAAGCCTTTCCCAATAATATGGAATTAACCCTTTTGAAAACCTGATTAAAAATGAACCACCATTTCTATTCTGTTCATCTTCCCACATAGCTCTATTGTCCTCTCTAAACATCTGCAAAGCGGAAGCTATGGGAAGCTTATCAGGGCTAATCACATGAGAAAAAATTGACCAAAACTCTTCACATGTACTAAACTTACCTATCTTATGAATGCCTTGGGCATAATCTTTTCCGTCCTCTGGTCTTTGGAAAAAATACATTGTCCATGGTGAATTTAATTTGTGGTCCATAAAATTTAATGATAGACACTTTTTAATAACTATATTCAGTGGACTTCTCATCCTTTTTATTCTGTCTCAAACAAGGGCAGAATATAAAGAGTACATCTTGGTATTTCTTCCCACAGCAAGGAGCGCATAGTATAGACAACAGAAACACTCCAATCAGAAGGACAGCAACAATTATTACCACATTTAAAAAGATATCTGACTCTTCAGGATCTTCAGAGTAGTATGCAGGATAACTATTGATAACTCGTTCGAAAGTGCGCTGCTGCTTATACGATCCTAGGTAAGAAACTTGAACTGTTGATCCACTCCTTGCTTGGTTGCACGAGTACTCAACAAATGATATGAGGTTTTCAGGAACACTCTGCTCTGCCGAAATCGATGGGAAAAACTCTTTTTGGGGAAGATAGGGGTGTAAAGAATAACTACACACAATTCCTATTCCCAGTGCATCCGCATAGAACCCAAATGTGTTAGTATCAGGAAGACCTAGGAAAAAGCAAGTTTTTTTCCCAGGATACTGGAATGCTGTGAGCTTTCCCTTATTCTTGTTCGAAAAAATGCGAACCTCGCATGATTCCTGGAAAACAGTGGCTGCTAAAACAATATTAGTCCGTTTAATTGCTCGAAAACTCGCATAACCTGTATAATTACCAAAAGACAGACCCATTTCTTGGCTATTTAGAGAAGAACAATAAGTTCTTTCATCATAATACATGCAAGCATATACGGAATCAACAGAAATCATAGATATTGTCCCATACGGTTTATCAAATCTCACGCAAAATAAATCGCTTTCATTAATTTCCCGCCTAATGACAACAGAATTATTAGATACCGAATAATACTCGGTGCAATTATTAACTGAAGACGAAAAAGCATTGAAGAAAAAAACACCAATCATATTTATCACAAAACGATATATTTACAAATAATTAGCAGTATTGATTAATCTTAAGCCTTACATTGTCCACGTTGAATCCATATATTCTCTCCAGCTCATTGGGGTTATTTGAAGAATTCAGCCCTCTGTAAAAAATAAGTAGGGGAACATTTTTTGCCTCGAGTGTTTTGAACAGGCTTAGATTGGCATCGTGTTCTACTGTGAAAAATAGAATATCTGGATTGTTTGAACATATTGTCGGAAGAACTTGGAACATTTTTCGGCAAGCCATACAATCATTTTTCCAGCATATAACAACGCACAAACCTCTCTGCTTGAAAATTTGAAGAGATAGCTGGTTCATACTACCAGTAAATACAACAACATTCGTCATCCGAACACATGAGTGAGTATGGGGAGAAGTCATAATGAAGCTGAACCTAAACTTCACAATTTTTTCAATTGATGTTTAGAAAATATCAATAAACATTTACATATTGAAAACGATTAGTAAACATGAAAACGGAGGATTCTTTCCTCCTTCTTCTAGTTTTCTCGCTTTCTGTGGTGACACGCTTTTGGTTGATTCATCACCCTGACTGTGTTGTTTTCGATGAGGTACATTTTGGCAATTTCACCAATTGGTACACAAAATCAGAATATTTTTATGATATTCACCCACCACTTGGGAAACTTGTTATGTTTTTGTTTGCAAATTTATCTGAATATAATGGAAACATTGATTTTGAAGGATGGTATGCGAAAAAATACTTGGATGAGCAATACATTATTTTGAGGATCACTCCTGCGTTTTTTTCATCTCTATGTGCTCCAATGATTTATATGAGCATGAAATTTTTAGGATTTTCTTCGATGGCCGCTTTTGTTTCATCGTTTTGTATGATATTCGATACTTCATTATTAACCGAGCACCGTTTCATACTTAGCGATGGAATGTTGCATTTTTTTACCTGTCTCTTTTTTGTCGTGTATTCATACAAACGAAGTCTATCCCCAAAAGATAGGCGTTTCTCCTTTTGGATGAATTGTTCTGGATATGCTCTTGGCGCAGCATGTTCTTGTAAAAATACCGCATGGGGTTTGATCGGATATGTTGCAATCACTGAGATACTTGATATAATAGTGGCTGTTAGAACTTTTAATATTCATGTCCTCGATCGTATTGTGTATAATGGATTGGTATTATTCATGCCAATGGTTATTGTATATTTATGCTCTTTTTGTATTCATTTCATGCTGTTACCGTTCTGCGGCCAGGGAAGCCCTTATCTCCCATCAGAAATGCAAAAACAATTAGTAAATAAAACCCGGGCTACCTCACAACTATGGGGTAAAAGGATTCAAACACCTAACATGTATGTTAGAATTTTAACTTTAGCTGTAAACATGCATTATGGAAATATGGGAATCACACAGTTTCATCCATATCAGAGTAGACCCCAAGGATGGCCCTTGTTGACAGATACATATGTGGCATTTTGGGTTTCTGGAATGAATGAAGTGAATTGCATGGGAAATGTTTTTGTATACTATATAGTTGTTTTATCTTTAATAACAAATTTCTTTGGTATATGGAAAAAGAATTGGTATCAAGGATTGAATTTTGTGTTTGGTTGGTGCTCATGCTATCTTCCATTCTTTTTAATCCCAAGATCTATGTATTTGTATCATTACTTAATTCCATTAATGATCGGGTGTATGTCAATAGGATCCTCGATTGACATATGGCTGAAGAATCGAATGAAAGGGTTTATTTCCTTCCTGATTTGTATACTCGCTCTTGTTGGTTTTTATTTTTGGTCACCCTATGCGTATGGAACACCGCATTTAGATAGATCAATTGTGATTTGGAATGACAATTGGATTTATGGTGATAAACACCATAGGAAACTTCAAATCGAATCCAGGAAAAAATGATTACTATTATTTGGGAAAGTATTGTGGAAGGCCTTGCAATGATATCGAGATATTCAATGGAATTGGCTTGAATTTCTCCAGTAACTTGGTAAAATCTGTTTTTGCAACTCGACACATTTCTCTTACAAAACTTATCCACATATCTTCCGGTACAGCACTTATTTGAAAATCTGGATGTTGGAAAATTGCTATTGTTTGAGGGAGTACATATGATCCATAGTTTGTGTGTATTTCCCATAATTCTGGGAATAGTGATCTTGAAGATTCCTCAAATTCTAAAGGATTAAATCCAGGGCACAAGTTTTGTAATACATCAGCTGCTCCTACAGCACTTATTGCCGCTTCTGTGATATAATCAAAACAGTTTTCTCTTAAAGACATTATTGTCATTGATGAAACAAGATGAAATAACTCCAGTGAAGGTTTTTCCCATGAATTCAGAACAGAATCCATACTTTCAATGAGAAAAGAAAGAGGATAACCTCCTGTCATAGGGCTTTCTGTGTTCTCTTGATCAAATACAATCCTATATTGGAATTCTTGAGCAAAATTCATGAATTTTGAAATTTTTGTAGTAATAAATTTAAAATTATCATTAACAAGTGAGAAGTTTTCAATTTTCCTAATATAATCTGTTGGTACGGTAAAAACACATGTCTCTGTTTGAATCTCTCCCCATGGTACTTCATTATTTCTCGTTTCTTCCCATACATTCTCTTGTCCAAAAATCCAACGAGGATGCCTGCAGAATCCGCTAAATATTAGTTTAGTTTTTCCAAATGATTGTCCAGTACAAGTAATATATACAATACCTCCAAATGATGTTCCCACAGAAATTTCTTTGTTCGTAATTGGAAATATGGTAATTACTGATGGCCATCTATTGTTTATCTCTTTAGGCATCATTGTGAGTTGATGTGATCCTATTTGAACCGAAAGGCCACCAATGTAGTCACCTTCAAATTGTATTTTTCCTTCAGCGCCTGCTGGAAGCCATAACCCAGTAGATTGCCATATATCAGGTGCAAAAACAATATCTATCTTATGATTTCCTAATACTACATTCCCTGTTGATCCAGGAAAAATTGAATGATGAGGAGATATCTTAATAAATTTTGTTGGTAATTTTTGGGAAATCTCTTGGATTAGAATAGCAATGATCCCATGGTTATATTCTGGATTTGAGTCCGCCTTGGGTTTAATTTGATGTGCATAATTCCAAGTTTTCTCGTATAAATCAAGCAATTCTTCTTCGATTTGTATATCAGATACCATTATATAGTATCTGAGAGTTGTTACAAGATTATCGAGATCTGCTGTCATTATATCTCTAGATTCAAGCCAATTCTTAAGTCTATTAGACAAAGAAATAAAATTCATATCAGAGACCTCACTAAATGCTTTAGGAACAATAGGTTGATTTGTTGATGAACTCGACTCATTCAAAATACAGTACGAAAATGCTAAACCATACTCAAGTAAAAAAGAATTCATTGGCATTGGAATCTCAAATGATTCAGAATGCTCATATAACACAATAAGGGTACCCCCTTTAGCTAAAAATTCATGAAGAAATTGAGAAGTATCAGGATCTTTCACATTTGTTTTAGATGATATTATCATGCAAGAATAGAGTAGGGCAGGTTGACTTGGAATCACAATATCAACAGTAATACCAATATCCCTCATACTCCTTCGTATTTGTTTGGCAATCTCAACATCAAAAAATGCAACTGATGTTCTTGACATTGATGATTGAAAATTATTTGCCCAATTAATAATATTGATAATTAATCTTGATGTGTCCTTTTCTTTGATAAACTTAGCGGTAAATAAATCCAATTGCGATATACACATAACTTTTCGGTTTTTTTCAAGGGAAATGGCAATAATCGGAAAAATAATACTAAGTGCTGATGATTCATCCATTTGTAGTTCATATGTTTCACAAACAACAGATTTTTGAGACATACACACAATAGGCATCATGTTCTGAATTAACGGCAAATTTTGCACATTCTTCATGATCGAAAAAAACACGTTATTCATGTTTTGCTCCATTATCGCAGGAGAAACACTTTCGTTTGGGTTTTTGTGATTGACTTTTCTATTATTTGTAATTTTATTTGTATCTGGTGAGGCCGAAAAATTACAACCCATAAATCTGTTATTGCTATCTTTCAAAAAGTGGTTATTTCATAAATACAATTGAATTTGTTTCTTGAAAATACAATGGATTACAAATATTTGTCAAAAGTATTCAACGATAAAATAATAATTTCATTAAGTATATCCCAAATACATTTACCAGGGCTGGACACAAATGAGTAAACAAATAGCCTGAATTCAATAAAATTTCTTCAATTAGGTTATGATTTTTACGTAACCTTACTCCAACAAAGGGAATTAAATACCTATTAATATCCATAATAATGGTCATAGAGAGAAACCAAACAATTATGAAAACACTGCCAGTTATATAGAATTTGAATTTTTAGGCCTGAATAATCTGAAAACCTCATTTGTATTTTGTCCTCATTTCTTTCTTAATAATACAGCTCAGGCTATTCTGTATTGGAACGAATGTCATGTTTCCGTATATTTGAACCAAACACATATTTGATCATCAAAAAAACTTCAATAAATTATTAAAAAAACCTTTATCACATTCTGCATAATTAATTATACTTTCTAGAAAGAATTTATGAATAAAACAACAAATTAATTATACAATAAGAGAATCCATGAACAAATGACTACTATGATGAGGGAAACGTCACTTTTTCACAATCTGATATAAACCAGGATTCTTTTGATCTTGAAACAGTATATATCCCACTGCATCCAAATAATCCTTTGTAAGGTAATACAGTGAAAACCCATTTTTTGAATGTATTCCACGACCTAAAACAACCTCAAATTTATATTGTCCTTTGTACTGACTTTTATGCACAAAAAAAAACATGAACCTTCTCAAAGCTAGTAGGGCAGCATTCTTGCTCAAGAAGTGTAAATCTATTGTTAAAACCCTCTCTTTCTGAAATTCTGGTTCCGGTTTAGCAGTAATTCTTCGATCTCTCTTATCATCATCTTTATCGGTTTTTGTCTGGCTTTCATCTTCTTTATTGGTTTTTAATAGTTTGTTTCCCAAATTTAGAAGATCTTTAAAACCTTGTTGAGTTAAAATTCTCACCATCTTAATATTCATAAAAGATTTATGGCGAAATAACAACCGATAAATTGAATTTGGCAAAAAAATGGAACCTAGAATTTCCTACGAAACTTCCCTTTTTGGAGACGAAGTGGCTGGATTAAAAGACATTTATGATGGAGAATTTTGGGCTTGTCGGATGGTTGATGCTATTCGGTTTCGTCCCCACTCTATTGATGAGTACGTGACAATTAGTGTTACATATTGCAAAAATGAAGTTTTTCGTCGAAAAATATTAGAGAAAGCAAATAAATGTATTGTTTTAATTTATAGATTGTTCAAGAGAGGTGTTTTCATATTCGAAGAGATTGAACCATTGTTCACAAACTACAACAGTTATGTTATCTGCTATTATTTTCGGAAAGATATCAAGGATTTTGCCGCTTTTATTCGGAAAAAAACAATTCCAGTTAACATCGACAAATCTTTTCTGGAGAATGAATTCGAATTTGATGATTTGATTGAATATGGATATCTACCTTTAAGCATTGAATATTGTTTAAAATATGATGATATAGTTGTTTTTCGAACCCTTGACATGATTAATACGAGGAAAGCAAAATGGAGTCCATTTGAATGGAGTTTAAAACCCAAATCTCTTGATTTGTTATCATTTTCGGGGTTTTACGGGTCGATCAAATGTTTTAAACACTTATTGATGAATGGACATCAAATATCTCATGAAGTAGCGTCTTCTGTTATCTGTAGTGGTTCTTTTGAACTCTTTCATTGCTGTAATGAGGTTTATTCATTTTCTCATGACTATATCATTTATGCTTCAATGTTTTTCCGGCTAAAATTGTTACAATATTTTATTGATAATGGAGTTGATGTCGACTCGAGGGAAACAAATGATTTGACTTCTCTTCATTATGCATCCCAATTTGGTCATTTGAGCATTGCAGAATATCTTGTTGATCATGGAGCAGATATAAATGCGAAAGATAATAATGAAAAAACCCCTTTGCATTATTCAGCAGGAAAAGGTCATCTTTGTATGGTTGAGTATTTAATAAGTCACGGGGCGGATGTGAATTCTGTCGATAATTGTTTTTTGTTCAGTATCTTTCTTGGTCTCCTCTTCATTACTCAGCTGAAAAAGGATATCTTAGTTGCGTAGAATATTTAGTGAAATATGGGGCTAATATAAACTCGAAAGATATTAATTTCAAGCAATGTTTATTTCTTGGTATCCTCTTCATTTTTCAGCTCAAAAAGGTCACCTGGCTGTTGTTGAGTACTTAGTTAATCATGGAGCTCTTATAAATCCCACATGTAATGATGCTGATGTTTGTTTTTTGTATTGCCTCCAATTTATTGGTCAGCTTTGAATGGTAACTTAAGTGTTGTTGAATACCTAATTCAAAAAGGAGCTGATATCAATATAAAAAGTGACTTGAATGGCAATCTTCTTCACATTTTGGCTCGTTTTGATGGATTTACTGCTATTCAATATCTTGTTAATCATGGTGTTGATATTAATTCCCAAGATATTGATAAAACATTTTTGTGTTTTTATGGTCTCCACTTCATTACAATGCATTGAATGGTCATCTCAGGGTTGCTAAATATCTAGTAGATCACGGAGCAGAAATAGATTCCAAGAACTCCGAACAATGTACTCCTCTTCATATATCAGCTGAATATAATCATTTAAGTCTTGTTGATTTTCTTGTCCATCAAGGAGCTGATATAAATTCGATGGATTATATTGATGATATTTGATATCCTTGCGTTCTCCTCTTCATTATTCGGCTCAAAATGGTCATCTTAGTGTTGTAAAATACCTAGTAAGTCATGGTGCTAATATAAATGGGAAAAATATTGATGGCTGGACTCCTCTTCATTATTCGGCTCACAATGGTCATCTTTGTGTTGTTGAATATCTAGTTGACTCGGGAGCTGATATAAGCATCACGAATAATGCAAATATGACTCCCCTTATGATATCAACTCAAAATAACATTGTTCAGTATCTAATTAGCCAAGGAGACATCAATTATGAAATGCAATGACTAAGTAAACATGTTTAAGTTAAATATGTAAATCAAACCAAGGTTGTTTCTTTGCCAATTTTTGTTTTCGAAATAATCGTGCGGATATTTGTCAAATTGCCCGAATTTCTGTCATGAACAATTTTGTGAGGCCAAAATAACCCCGAAACCACCATATTTAATATGATAATATTGTTGCTTTTCTTTGAGAGTTTTTACAATGACGACGATTTGCAGTTTTTTGCTCCTTTGAACGAGTTTGTTGTTACTAAATCAGTTCTTGCAAGTTCCACTCGGGAGCCAATTAGGATTACTTTCGATACACAGTACTTAAAAACCCCAGATTCTCGAACATGTAAGACTGTTGACGAGTCAATAACATGGGGAGGGACAACTTATAAATGTCAAAGCGGAGATATTATTACTGATCAGAAAGTAGCTGTTATTGAAAAAACGTTTCAGAATCTGAAAGAATATTTTGGAAAAGCGCTTAAAGTGAAGAGAATGAAAGATTCATTTACTACAGCTGATTGGGTATATTATGCAGATATTAATCAAGTTCAAGTTTCCAATACTGATCTCCATGTCACAGTTTTAGGGAGGCCTTATGGTTCTTCATATACATTGGCATCTGCAGGGTCTAATCAAATAGAAACATCCGAAAGAAGGCCTATTCAAGGAATGGTATTCATGAATATTAACCGTATACCAAATGAAGCAGAGAATGAAACATATTGCCCTCAGAAGTTTTTCCAACTTCTGTTTCATGAAATGCTTCATGTTTTGGGTATTAGCCAACATAAGTTCAAAGATTGGATGGATAGAAATACCAAATTGCCCTATTCTAGCTTCCCTAGTACCACTCTTACATGGGGAATGAAGAATTTTAAAATTATTCATACTCCTGAATGCCATAAGTATGCCAAGCACCGTTTTGGGAAAGAAACATTTACATTGAATAGTGTCTCATGTCCATCAGGAGTGGAATTTGAAGATTCTGGTGGAAGTGGAACCAGAGGAAGCCATCCAGAGGGACGCGTGTATATGAACGAAGTAATGGTTGGTGTTCTTCAACCAAATGCTATTATTACTGATTTATCATATGCATTATTGTTCGATACTGGATGGTATGATGTTGATTATACGATGGCACATGGATATGGATGGGGTAATGGTAGATCATTAAATGGAGAATTATTGTCTTCATTTCCTCTTGGGCCTCCCCAAAGCGCATTTCCATCACACTATCTTTGCACTCCTGACAAAACTGATAATGTATGTACTTATGATTTTAAGGCAATTGGAGTTTGCTCAAAGACTACTATTAATTGTGCAAGTCCAAGTAGTGACACGGAACAAGCATTTTGTGGAACCCAATCCTTTTATAATCCAAAAAATTATTCCATTAGAGGAAATTCCGATGTTCATGATTATATGCTTTATATTTTGGGATACAGTAACAGAGTATGTACTAGCACAAAAAGTGCACTATTTTATTCGGAAGAATCTTTTGGTCCTAATTCAAGGTGTATATTTTCCAAAAAACAAAATAAGAATTCTTGTATCGAAACAAGATGTGATGGATTGAAACTATTCTTGAAAGTCCAAAATCTTGAAAGCGAATGTAAAAAAGAAGGACAAGATGTTACTATTGGTTCATATGTATTTACTTGCCCTAATCCCGAATATCTTTGCAGGCTACAACAAATTGAATCTTATTTACCGCCAAATCCATTTGAAGATAGCTCGAATCCGGATCCAACCCGAACCATTAGCTCAACTCCAAAGACCAATCCAACACAAAATCCTGATCGAACAACAATATCTGATCCAAATCAGAATTCTGATCAAACATCCCAAAATGGTTCAAATAGTACTCCAATAATCCTCAAAATAATGTTGTATGTCGGATGCTTTGCAATATTTTGTATTGCTGGAGTGGCATCATATCAATATTTTATCAAAAAAGACACTTCGAATGATGGTTTTGGATCATTTGTAAAGATTTAAATTTTATTATTTTGGAGTAAGATCTGCTTTTGTGATTATCCTATAAAAAGAATGGGGCTCTTCAGCATGTCTCTTACATAATGCAACATAACTAATGCGAGCTGGAGGCAACTCGTAATTCTTTGCATACTCAATCATTTCATGACTTCCCCAGCTTGGCATCCTAATCCATGTATATCTTAATAGAGTTATATGGAAGTTTTCTGTTGTTTCCATGACAATAAGCTTGTTTTTGACAAACTCTGCTTTCAGGGTTTGTTGAAGTCTCCTAAAACCAGCTGTAGCACTGGAGTCCATTGGGTTTGCATAAAAAAGTTTCGGTAAACTTCCTTCATTCCCGAAAAAGTGAATTCCATCCATTGGCAGAACATATTCTTCTTTCCAATCCCATTGAGATACAACTCTGTCAACAATTGATGCTGCCTTGTTTATCGACTCCTCATTCAATAGCCTTAAGGTTAGTAATGTAGTATGAAGCCTACATAGATTGTTAAGGGCTTCATCTTCAAGTCTACCTAAGGAACTAAGGCTCATTAAATAATTTCTCAGAGCGTCATTAAGCTCGGGATTCAAACATGGAATACACACAAAGTGAGTAAATGGTCCTTTTTTCTTTAATGATGAAATATGATTTTTAACGATTTCTTCTGCTTCCCTCATTTCTTCCTCAGAATTGGCATGAATTTCAAAAGCAGCAGATCCATCAATTGCACATAGAACCCTGGCTCTAACCATACTCTGTAATTTATGCAAATTTTCCTTGTTCTTACCAACAATATCTCTCATTTCCTTCTTCGGATATGTAACCTTGGTTCTGAAAGGAAACTCAACATCAAACATTTAACGTTCTATCAACTTTGCCAGTGTAAAAACAATTGAAAAATTATTGTGGATTGAGAAAGATTAACAAATTGCCTAGAAAAATGGAAGAATACAAGTCTTCTGTTGTCTAATGATTAGTATAAATAATGGAAGAAATCTCACAATATTTGATTCCATATTTTTTTCCTTTTAATTCGAAAATCTGGATGAGCCAAAAAACTCTTAAATTAATACTTTTAACAAGATTTCTAAAAAAAACATAAATCCATCGATTGTGGCTCTATTGTCATTCAGATTGAATTATAATGAGATTATTTGGGATGCTGGGGTTGGATGTGAATGTGAAAGTATTGATTAAGGAAGGTCTTATGTAGATAAAATATTATTATATCACTCTGATTCTTCTTCAGATATTTGTCATACACTGGAAATGGTGGTGTAATATATGTTTCTGCTAGTTCTTACTCAATGAGCATCAATTACACAATGTTTCATAAATGTATAGCAATATACTTCGACTCTACATATTCATGTCTCAGAATGATATGTTATTATAGATGCCCATCTTCTTGGTATCATTTTGTTCGATTGATCGTTTCGTGTAGTGAATTGATAAACTTATTGATCTAGTCGGTAAGTGCCACTTGGCACTGTTTTTTCTCTTACCATAAATTGATTTCATTTCATTGAAAAGGATTTAACAATTATTCTTTTTGTGTTCTTCTGCATAGTGAAGAACAAGCTTTTTAGTGACTTGGGGAACTTGATTTAAACTAACAAGGAAATCTGATCCAATTATGGTGTATATCTCGACTAAACAAAAAACAACAGATTTTCGAATTTCGGGAAGTTGATTATTACATAACACAATAAGCACACTCATTATAGCGGCTATTTGCTTGTTTAAATCACTTCTATCAGAGAATTTTACAATTTTAATTAAAAATTCAATAAAATCTCTCGATTTTTCTCTAGCAATGCTATTCAAAACTGTGTCATATAATCTCTGATTTGGAATTTCAGTAAATATAAGCTGTATGCACTCATCAGCTTTAGTCAGGTTTTCGCCTTTAGAATAACGAATCAATATTGGTATAAAATGAATGAAACCTTGACACTTATTTTGAATCAAATATTTGTGAACTTTTGTTAATGATGATGTTTTATCAGTAGAAGTCTCAACCCTCCGTATTAATGACCGGATTTCGTGTGATGATTCTGTATCCTGATCGAAATCAGAACCAAAAGGGGAACTAATCCATCTTAATTGAGAAGAGTTCCTCTCAATTGAATCTGCTTTGGGTGACCAGATTTTGGTATTCTCATCATTCATTTTTGGTAATTCTTCCACAATGGGCTCTTGTGATTGTTTTCTTATGGACTTCCTTGATGTGTCGAAAGTGGTCTTGTCAGAATTCTTTAATGGTATCTCGAATATTTTTGGAGAATCAATAACAACTACGTTTTTAATCTCGGATTGATCTGAAGTAGGAACTTTATTATTATCTGATTTGGAAAAATCTTTATCTACTTTTTCATTAAACATTTCTGAATCAGATTCATTCTTGTTCTGTGGTGAAGTAATGGAAATTTCTTTTTTTTCTTGCACTCTCAAATCGCCTCTATCTGGTGAAACTATACTTAAAATTTCATAGCTTTCAGGAATGGAAGAGTACCGATTTAGAAACTCAACTAGGACACTTTTCAGTGTGATATCGATTATGAGTTTGTTCGATGTAACAAAATCTTTTATAAAAACTATTGAGTTTTTCGAATCAAATCCCGTGCATATTTCAATAAACTGGCTGAATCCATATGTCTCGATTATGGTTTTCAAAGCAGTCTCTGAAGCTTTTTTCTCCTTCATCGACGAATTGCAATACAGAATCAAACAGATCTCAATTATCTGTGCTATTATTCCATAAAAAAAGTCTGGCATTATTGCTAATACCTCCGTAAAGAGAGTGAGTGATAGTAAAAAGTCATCTTTGGATTTCATTAATATTCCATTAATAATTGTTTTTGAAACTACTTCAGAATGTGCTTTCAATGAAGATTCATCTCCTTGGACAATCATTTGCCTTATATCATCTAGATACGAGGAATTTTGGGCAGCATTGCGAAAAACTGGTTTGATTTGGGGTGTTTCGGGTGGTTTCGACACTGATTTTCTTGATGAACTCACAGATGCAGACCTTTTGGGAGTATAAGATTGGATTGGAGCTGATGTAAATGATTTAATAGAAGTTTGTAGGTTATGGAAATGTAATTTTGCATTTTTAGCATATGACCGTGCCTCAGGTGTGGCATCAGCAACCAATTTGTTGATTATTGCTTCCAACGATTCCATGGATTGCGAAAAAACTTGTGGATTCCATTCTTTAACAATATTGCAAATACAATTCGAAACAATGGTTCTATGTATACTACTTTTTGAAGTTGAATGAGTTAAAATGGCTTTTAAAACTCTCTGTGAATGAACATACTTTGAAATAGATAAAATTGAATGCATACATGAATCTGCGATAATCTGTGTTCCATGTGTTGTTGGCTTAAACAATGTTGGTAATATAGCTTCTGCTGTAGAATCGAATGAAGACTGCAATTTTTGAGAAAGCTGTGCAGCAAATAAGCAAGAATTTTTAACGAGAGTACTTCTAAGGTTAGACACAGACTCTATTATAAGTGGTTGAAGTGTTGGCACTAATTGAATAAAAGAAATAAAATTGCAAGCACCACCTTTAACCACAGCCATTCCCCTCTGTATAGCCATTAATTTTTGATCCCATTCAGTTGATGATTTAAAAATTGATTGAATTTCGCGCATTTCTCGAATTGCCTGTTTATCATTTTTTATTATTATCGGTTCAATTTCTGTATCTGGATTGGAAAACAATTCTTCTATTTGCTGAGTAATTTTCTTATCAACAAATGTCTTTGTTGAGGATAAATCTTCCTTGTTTCTTAATTTCATATAATTTTAACGGACCAGAAATCTAATAAACATAAAGAGTATTTCAGGTCTTTCCAGAGAAAAATAGATAATTGGAAAACATAGGCCAAAAAAATGAAAGGTACATGTATGAGAATGTGTCCAGATAGTGAAATTGCTGGAGATCACTTAATGAATCCGTCACCATTTGAATTAGATCCTTTTACAAATGAGTTTGATCGAGACAGAGCTATTAAAAAGTTTCATCGAAGCGATGCTGGTAGAGAAGTTCATGAAAGCGATTTAAGGCCAATAAATGTGCTTTATAATACGACAAATTATATTATTGATGTTGTAATTGGAAAAATAACTGGGAATTCGGAAAAAACGTCAGAAATCGAAATGTATTCATATGTTAGGGACCGTTTTAGATCAATTAGACAAGACATTAAGATACAAGATTTACATGGTGTTGATGTTATTGATATTTTAGAAAAGATTGCTCTGTTTCATATCGTATCTGGGGCAATGTTCTGTAATTATGGTGATCAGAAGTTCGATATAAAGCAAAACAATGAACAAATAATGGATACATTCCAAAGTTTGGTCTGTGAGTATGATGAGTTTAGGAAACAAAATGGGAGATATTCTGATTATGATGTTGAATTTAGATGCATGCAATTACTATCAATCATGTCCCAAGGGGGATTTTTGGCTGCTTTAATGAGACTTCCTCCTGAAATGATTAAATTAAAGCCCCTAAAACATGTTCTTGATATTCATGAGTCATTTTTGGCAATGATTCCTTCAAAATTCTATTCTTTTATATTAGATTCACCCCCACATATAGCATGTGCTGCAATAATTAATCTCCAATCATTCCTTTACAGCACACAAACACATTTGAACAATTGCATTTTCGGTGGATGTACAAAAGAACTAATATCCTCCACTTTTCTCCTTAGTGAGAATGATTTTTTGCTTTGGGAAGAGTCATTATTAGAAGAATCTCAAAACTCAAAAGTTGTATTCAAACAAAATCGGTTGCTAAATTGTATATCTGTACCAAGCCAGATAATTCAATATATACGTAGAGTTTCTTTTCATGATTATATGTCACTTTCGCTCTTATCAAAATGTGAAATATCTTATACTCCTATATCAGTCCCTTATAACATAGAAAAACCCATTAAAACGCCTGATTTGATGGTTGAAACAAAAGCTGAATCATTTCCAGAAACTAAATTTGAGCAAATGGAAGAGGTAATCAGGGAGAAGGTAGATGAAAATCATATTGAATTGCCAAATAATAACACTTTTGATATATACCAATGTTTGCCAGACAATATTAAGCAGAATTCTTTTGTTTCTATTATAGTCAATGATGATAAATGTGTTGAATGCTCATTACTAAACCATATCTTTGAAAAAGATGAAAATGGCATTTGGTTTGCAGCCACGTTTTCGTGTGATGATCATCTACTATATTATTCGATTATTGATTCTAATTCATATTTGTCAAAATTTGGTAGCAGGATAGCAATAAATTTTGGGACTGATTTTCTAACTCCACTTATGACTTATGGCATGACATCATCAATTTCTGAAGATTCAATTCATGGATTTATGGAGCTTTTATATAAAGCTGCTCAGGAATATTCATATGAGTACCATCAATATGATATAACATTTATTATCCATCAGTCAATAAATTATTTCTTTGAGTCAATCAGTGTTCCATCTTGGAGATGGGCTACTGGTAACTCTGTTATCAATGGACTCAATTCTGTGTTTATGAAAATTCATGAAATGCTAACAGATTGCTGTTTCCTTAAATATTTGATGCCCCCAATACATGATATTATTTCATATGATGAATATATGCAATATTGCGAATATTTGTTATTGTTAAGAATCCCAAAGCTTCCCGAGTCAGAATCAATGATTGCACCCTCAGGAACATCATGGCCTTCATTGATTAAGGATACATTCTCAATGAGCATTGATTCTTTTTCTGTCTCATTAGCAGAAGACTTTGATGAGAATTTGTTTCTTAATATGATATTTGTATCAATATCATCATTGAAACCCAAGAACTGCCTCCAATAAATGAAATATTTTTTTCTAGAACTGTCAGATCTGTCAGCATGTCCAAAAATGGAGAATGATTATGTTGAAATACATCCTTTACAGATGTTCATGAATACAATAAATGAGAAAAGAGATTCTGAAACTGTTGATGATATGTTTAAAGATTATATTAAAACCTGGAATGTACCAAAGCTATCAAAAGATGATAATATTGTTTTCTCTAAATTATTTGATAAAACAAAAATCACCTTCGATACTTTTTCAGGATTTAAAGATATTTTCCAGTTTTCACACGTAATTTTATCTACTTTCTTATCATTTTTTCATAAAGACTTGAAACAAATCGAGTTCTGTGCTCCTATTATTCTTTCAAATTGCTTTGGATTTTATATAAATGATGGAGATATGCTATTTGTCGATGTGGCGATACAGTCTCTCGAATTCTTGTTGAAAACAAAGTATTGTTTTTCAGCAGAGTATTTACTCCTTTTGATAATTGAGAAATTGTTAATAACAAAAGAAAAAAGTATCCCTATTGATGAGTTAGTTACTTCTTTGACCAGCATTCATCAATATGATGTGTTTGGGTTTAATGTACTTGTTAACATGTATGAACATGTGATTAACAATGGCAATAACAAACAAGATTTGTTACTATTGAATGTGATTAAGGATGCATTAACCATTTTTTCCGAGAAACAAGTGAAATATCCTATCCAGCCTCTAGGGAGGCTACTTCAAAACCGGTTAGCCTTATTTGAACCAGTAGTTATTCAATGTTTGGCAATTATATCGGAAAATGGGGATGACCAAAATTTTAATGAAGTAGTTTTTGTAGTTTCCAAAGAATACATATCACTTTTTACTGAAGATATTCTACTAGATACTGATCCTCCAAAAACTATTCCATTTTCTACATTCACTGATGTGGTGACAATTGATGATGTATATATTGATGAGAATAATATTGATGAGGCATTGGTTGAAAATCAGCACGTTTTATCAAATGATTCTTTGAAAATTGAAGACTTTTTTTCTTCTGGTGTGATTGAAAAACTATCATTGATAGCATTGCTCATAGGAAAAGCTCATAGTACATATTGCAGCTTATTTTTTGAGTTAATTATTGGCCAATCAGGCAATCTCCCAAAGAACTGCTTTTTGATTTCTATAGTATATCTTTTACAAAGAACTCCAAATCTTCAATCATTACCACGTAAACTTGTTGATGACTTATTATCATCATTTATATTTAATCCAAATATTACATGTTTTATGCCTTCTCATTTATACAGTTTGTATTCTTCTTTACGACAGAATATAATTGAAATTATAGGTTCTGTTGCTCCAAATTATCTTTCTACCATATTTCATTCTTTTCTTCCATTTCCATATCTTTTTGCTGAGATTGCTTTAAGAATGCAAAATATTATTGGCCGTGGAGTTATTCTTGAAGAAAACGTTATTAAAGACTTCATGATTGTAGAAACAAATTTAAGATTTATTAGATCTAAAACCAACGAAGAATATGTGAAACTAACTCATAATGCTAGATCATCGATATTTTCTTTTTTATTTACTCTTCTTCAAAGCCCTTCTGCATCTTTATCTGTTTTTGGTTCTCAGAGCTTTGCAATCAATTTTTTGACAGCGTTTTTGGAGCCATCATTCAATAAATTAGTGTTTTCCAAACTAAGAAATCTTTTGCTTAATGAAACACAATGCAAAGAAGCTGCAGAATTCGTCACAAATACCATAAAGCTTGTTCATACTAGCACCCTTAAAGATAAACTTTCTACATTAGTTCATGGATTATTGTCTTCAGTGACAGCTTCAATTCCTATGAACCACATCTTAACTATTCATTGTGAAGCCCTTTTCCGTAATGCGATCGATTATATAGAAGCTATAGACTCTAATGAATTCTTTTCTGAAATTCTTACTCTGGCTTTGCAACTTTTTCTTCATAATGAAAGTTTTGATATTGACAATATAGCGATAGTTAGATTGTCTTCCTTGATAAGACAAATTGAAGGTACAAATCTGTCAGAATCGACACAATCGAAATTATTATGCTTTTTGGCCGCTTCTCAATCTGTGAATATCTCCTTTTTATCTTTGATACGAAAACCTTCGATTCTTCCATTAGTGATTTCTGTTTATACAGGAGCGGGGATGTTTAGTGTTTTGTTTTCTCTACTTAATGAGCTTTGTAAGTTTTCCTGTTATAACTGTGTCATGATGCATGATGGAGAGATAGATCTTCTCCTTTTAGATATGATTATCAACTTTCCTAATCAGTTCAAATTCCGTGGATGTTTAATTGATAATTTTGATTCTCCAAAAGAATGTATTAGCTTAATATCTCCTGTTATTAGTCGAATACTGTCATACAAAAGCTCAACATTAGTGGCTGCAAGAGTACTTAGAATCATTTGTGCTAAACCAAACAAAATTCACCCTGAAGTTAATAGCCTTTTTTTATCTTCCCTTTTCCCCGTTTTCAAACAGATTCAAACAATGCCATCAATTTGTATGCCAATTGCCCTCCCTTTTGTATATTATGAAAACACCTCAATTTCATTAAATGACCTGTTCAAAGAATCAACAATAACTTTTTGGATCAAGATCGATAAAGTATTAGCAAGTCAAATGAATATTAAGTGTACAGTTTTTAAAGGAATGATATCCAATCGTGTTGTATTTGAAATTTTTATTCGACAATTGACTATTTATTGTGAAATCCAACAAGGTGATAAAATCTCGTCTGTTCATTTAGTGGAAGAAGTTCCTGATGCAAATTGGAATTGTGTCGCTGTGGTTTTTCGGCAAATAAATCCACTTCAAATCAAAATAACATCAAGATTGAATAAATCAAATCCTCAGTCATCTCCATTTAGGAAAGAAGAAATTACTCCTGAGCCCATGAGATGTTTTATTGGTAACACTAATAACTATAGCAACTTTAATGAAGAAAAGTTGATATGTGTGTACCAAATTATGAGCTTTTATTTATTTGATGGGATTATATCTGCAGAAGATTCTGAGCAACTTTACATTTTGGGACCAACAGCTCCTTCACTTAATATGAAAACAATGTTTTCTTCAAATTCGACTGCCAAACAAATACATCCGATGAATTCTACCAAAGCTTTATCGGATATTAGTAGAGAATTCAAAAGCATATTAGGAATATTTAACAACGATATTTCCCCATTTTTGTTTATTCCAACATTCGCCTCGCTTTCAAATGCACATACGAATTATGGACGTATGGCTGTTGATTTTTTGCAGTATTGTTTCGGGAAAAAAATGTTTGATGTTCTTGAAGTTATTCCAAGGTTTTTGATAAGTAGTTCAAAAGATATTTTGACTTTTCAGCTGTATTCTCAGTTTTTCAACTTAATTGAGCATTGTACCAATGAAAAAGAAGTTGATGTTCTTTTGAAATCAGTACTATTAAATGGTGATTTATGGACTAGAGCTCAACCCAAAGTTTTGCAAAGAATTGTATCTCATTGGAGTACCGCTATTGCTGAATCATTTCATAAGTTTTCCCTATCGTTTTATAACTACATATTTTCTTTACTTAGAATTCATTTTTATTTTCATAACTCTGAATCAAATTTTGTGTCTGAAATGAATAGAGATTCGTCTTTTGATCTTTTAACCCTTCGAAATATTATGGATAGATTTATTGTGGAGTGTGCAAGAAAAGACATTACTGAAGAAGCCATTAGTTGTTACATTAATCATGCAATTTTTTGTCGAGATCAAGATCAATCAAAAGCAATGATACGACTTATCCCAGTTCTGTTTAGTATTTTGAAACCAACAACAAATCAAATTTCAATGCTACATCTTTTTAATTTAAATGGAAAAGGACAAGTACTTCAACTATTGCTACAATCAATTACAAATACTTATCCAGAAGAAGCTTATAATCACTCAATTCTATTTGGCTATCATATCCCATCTGATTTTTCCCACGAAAACCTTGATTATCAAGATGTACTCTCATTTGTTCATTCATTTCCAATTGTATTAATGGTTTATTTGAAGGCAGATTCATCATTTCAAAACGAACTGATTTCCAAAATTGAAAATTTAGTTGAAATTGAAGAGAACAAAAAGATGATTACAGGAAACCCTCATTGGTATATCTGGTTCTTGTTGTTTATTCTTCAAGTTGATCCTAATTTTCATATCAAGTTTTTAAAGTGTTTTATTGCTTTAATCATATATCAGTTTGATTCTAGTATTATTGATGAGATTTTCTTTATATTAGATATATTATCTGTTCAAACTTTGTTGCCTACAATCAAAATCAAGGCAATTATTACCTACGATCTCTGTCAAGTATTGTGTAACAAAAGAGAATTCTTGCCACATCTAATAGGCTGTTGTTTTGATACCCTGTTTATTCGATTAATAAATGGATCTCATATTGATTCATTAGTAGCTCTTTCAGAAAATTCGCCATATAAAGATGATTGGTCAACTCTATTATCTCCAAAGAAAATGGATGTAATTTTTTCCTTTAATAAAATCAAAGGGCTTTTAAAAACAGGGAAATCACAGTTTGCATATCGACTTCGCCTTGCTGATTGGGATAATATGCCACCTTCACAGCAAATGTTAGTGCCAATCCTTAATACCCTTCTGTCTAATACGCCAATATATACACCAATTCTTCATGTTATTTTGCTGATATCAAGATATCCGAGAGCAGGCCCGAAAAAGAAACAAATGATATTGAATGTTGTAACAGAAAGGGAGTTTGTTCTTCTTCAGAAATTCTTTGATGAAAGACTTGAACAGTTAATAGATAATCTGAACAAATCTGTTCAGTTTTTTGATTCTATTGACCAAAAAATGGTATCAATTATGGGTCTTTATCCATCACTAACTGACCCAATATCTATAATCATTACTGAAATAGAGAACAATATACGTAGAACTCAAATTATTTATGAAGGTATTGTCAAGAATTACATGGGAGTAGGATCTATATGGAATGAGTGTTTCCATCAATGGTCTCTCTCGAGATCATCAAAAGTCAATCATAACTTTGTTTCTTTTCAAATTAAGAGGAAAAATGATCTTGATCTAATGAAGAAACCAATTGTTTTTGAAAAGCCAGTTGGTGTTAACGTTTTTCCATGTGAACTTATTCGTATTGGAAAAGAAATACCATGCGATCTGGTAATAGAAAAGACCCACTTTATTCTTTATAAACCATATTCAAGGAAAGAACTGAGTTATATTAATATCTCCCATATTCTTCCAAGAAATCGTAAGCTTCAACAAACAGCTATAGAAGTTTTTATGAAGAATGGATATACCTTTTTAATCGATTTTAAAACCATGAAATACTCTCAAATAATTACTTACTTTAAGGATAATAAAATACCAATTCAATTATCGCCAGATTCATATTCTTCTATCATCAATGATACTGGGATAGTCAAGAAATGGCAAAACAACGAAATAGGTAATTTTATGTTATTATTATATCTGAATATATACTCTGGTCGGTCTTTCAATGATCTTCAAAACTATCCTGTTTTTCCTTGGATTATTACTGAATTTCCAGAGAAACAAAAGAGCTTTCGAAATCTTTCATTACCAATAGCTGTCCAAACACCTAAAAAACTTGACAAATTTAGCAAACTTCTTGTTTCTTTAGGGAAACAAGAGTCTGAGCACTTTCTTTTTGGATCATCTTTTTCTGCACCACTATTTGTTACAACATACCTTGTCAGAATTAAACCATTTGCGTCAATTTATAAAAAGTATCACCATAATAACTTTGTGAGAGATGATGTTCTTTTCTCTTCAATTGACCATTTCTTTGAGTATCTAGAACATTGTGATGAATGCAGAGAATGCATTCCCGAAATGTATTCTTTTCCCGAAGTATTTTTACAAAATGATTCTTCAATTGGAGATCTAAAGGTTCCTAGCTGGTCAACTGATACTTATGAATATATTTATTTTCTCAGAAAGACTTTAGAATCGAGTAATGTAACAAAATCAATCAATAATTGGATTGATATGATATGGGGTTCTTCTCAAAGAGGCGAAGAAGCTGAAATGAAACTCTCCTTGTTTATGCCATACCTGTTTCAAGATGTATGGGATCGTTTTAAACAGGAAGCCAATGAGAAAAAGCAAATGATTCAAGACCTGGCAATAAATCTTGGATCAATACCACCGCAACTCTTTTTCAATCCTTTCCCTTCTCAAAATATATCAAATGATCCTCATTCACAGCTTGAAATGTATAGAGCTATTTCTTTTAGTAATTCAGAAATACATCGAGCAACAGTTCAGTTTATTAACTCCAAAAAATGGACGATCTTTTTCCAGACGAAGAAGAATACTTTTCATAGGTGTTCTATTGATATATTATCTAAGAATGTTTATGATAATGAAGAGATTATTATCGAAAAATTTGTTTCTAGTGACATATTCTTTATATCGGATCAAAAATCAACAGCAGTTTTTTATTCTCGAAAGTATTCCAGCATAATCCAAAATGATTCAATTCAAAAATATTGTCTTGAGTCATTTAGCTTTGATTTTGTGTTGCATGGTCAAGATACAATTTTAACTGCCTCAAAAGAGGGGAACATTCAACTATGGAAGAAATATGATTTTACTAATCCATGTATAAAAATTGAAACAAGTTATGATAGAATTGCTTCAATATCATACTCTGATTCTTTCAATATTGTTATATTCACAACATGTGACGGATCATTATTTATCTACTCACTTGCCAATGGCAGGGTGATTAATAAGTATGATCTTGATAGTCATATATTGTCAAGTGTAATATTTGCATCTGGCTTTGGTTTGATCTTATGCTACATCCCTGGGCAAGTATTCATTTTCACCTCAAATGGATACCTGGTGAAAAAAGTGCCTTTTAACAGAGAAATTGTTAAGTGGTGTACATGGGCTGATAAATCTGGAACTGATTTCATTTGTTCATCAGATAGCCAAGGAAATTTATCCACTTTCGAGGCATTTTATCCAAACAAGATTCTATTTTCCGCATCTTGTGGATCAAACATTGCCTTCCTAGAATACTACAAACCACTAAATGGAATAATTGCAATAACCAAGAAATCCTCGATGAGGTTCTATCCATTCTTCTAAAATTGTTCGTTTTTATTGATATTATTATCTGTAATTATAGTTTTTGGTTGGCCTGATACGGGATAAAAGCTTATTAATATCCCCTTTAAAGGTATTAAGTATCAATTGATACTCGGATATACTTGAAATTGATTCAATCATTGGGATCTCAAATCTAGGACTATCACTATATGGCTCTCTTTCATCAATATAACTAGATCGACTATGCCTTTCACTTGGTGGAACATAATCAACTTTTTCATTAGCATCATCAACTATAAGTGTATTTCCTCGATAACTATAATCATTAAAATGCCTGATAGCTTCAATTTTATCCTTCTTTTCAGAAAATGTAACAAAAGCGGATCCAGAAAAAGTTTCGCCTATCATCTTCATAAAAACCTTTTTTACAGGACCAATTTGCTTAAAAAACTCTTTGATTTCATTATAACTCATATCCTTAGGCAAGTGACCTACATAGACTTTGAATCCATTGTCAGCCATTGAAATGACTTTACAAACGGTTATTTTACAAAATATACGTTTATTAATTATGACAGATCTTCCTTTCTCTAAAAGGGACAAAAGGACCAAAGAAAGGAAAATTTTGAGAAAACCAGAAGCAAAAAGAAGATACGAACATAAGCCTTTTACATTGGATGAAATTCCAGATGAAAATGTTGAGGCTCTAATTAGATTTTCTCAGAATGAAACAACTTTTTTGCCATCAGCGGGACATATTGAGGACCAATTTAATATATCTAATAGTATGGAGATTATAAGAATACGGGAACAGTATAAAACCAAACAAAAAAAAACGAATGAAGCACAAAAACTACCCATTATTTGTCAAACAATTCGTGAGAGGCATGGAATCATACCATCATCATCTACCCAAACTTTAAACGGGAATTCAAATCAATGGATGCTTTGATCCCTTCTTGGAGTTGGAAAATGGGGTTATTTCATTCCACATTAATGCGAATTCCATTGATACAAACCCTGATTTATATAATGAATACTTTGGTCCGTATTTAATTCTTTCATCATATGGAACTCCAAGAGTATCATGATTTAGATACTTATATCCAATTGTCTCGAGTTTAGCACTCTTTTCAATTGGAGAAATTGAACAAATAAAATCAACTTGAGTTATTATTGGAGGCATCCAACTAATATTCTGTTTTGAAATTGAATGTAATATGTCTTTTATAGAAGGCAATATGATAAAATAGCGTTTCCAAAATGCAAGGTAGGCACCGAAATAAAGAGATATAGCAAAGAGCTCATAAAAAACAGACTTTTCGATAGATTCCAACAAAATTAAATCGATTTCATTAATAATTGGGATAATGGAAGAATAGTCAAAGGTCGGATGCTGAATAAATTCACAAGCAAATTGAATTATATCTTGAGCTGCAGTTCTAAAATCTTTTTTGACCAATTTTTGGTGAATTTTGTCTTGAGTAGTATTCATTTCAAGAGATAAATAAGATTTCAGAGGCTCTCCTTCATATGAAAATATTTTGGATGATTCTATAGGAACCAAGGGAGCAAAATAGATAATATCATCATTTGATAAAATATCAAAAAATGTATCAATGGGCAATCCTGAATCGAGGCCTAACATTATGAAATGCCTTTTTACATATATGTTGTTAATACCCATTATTTGATTTAAAGAAAATGCTAATATACTTAATCCCCTCCTCTTTAACTGCATTATAGTTTGATCAATATCATTAATGCTCATATAAGCCATTGCTCCTAAAAGTATATCACCAGATGCAAAGTAGACCTTGGCTTGGCATGATGCAATCATATACTCATTGTATGATAAATCTTGGATTTTCGGGAGTATAACATTATTCTGCGATTTAAAACAAACGAGTTGCTTTTCAAGATTCTGTGCTAATAAAGTCTTCTTTTCATGACCTTCAACATAATCTAACGATTCGGCCTTCTTCAATGCTATAGAAAACGGAATTTTGCTTTCTTTTGAGTTTTCTAAATTAACATATGAATTCATGAGTTCAGTCCAAAACTCAACCGAAACCGAAGGAGCTGAAGATAATGCTTTAATGTACTCTCCTGCAGAAAACATAAGCTCACAATATTTTCTTTTGTTTCCCATTTGAAGTTCCTGTTTAGCACACATTATCATTTTTTCGCGTGACCTAATCATTCTCTTAATTATTGATCCACTGGATGAAGACATAAGGGTGTCATCAATTCTTTTCCTAGTTTTTTCAATAATAGATCCGACAAAATTTACATTTTGGTCACTAGGTTGATTTCTTATATGTGAACTTAAACTAAAAATATCCCTTATTCCTGGTATTGGAGAAAAATAAGAATAATCCATCCCTAATATTGAATTGATCATTTTTTTGATAAATAATCTTTCCATTGACCAAAACCTTATTGATGAATCTTCAGATGCTGATATTAGCAACGATGGATATGCTTTAGAGAATGTTACTGATGTTACAACCGAGTCATGAGCTGAGAACCTATAAAAATATGCACCAGTTTTCATACTAATCAAAACTATACGTTTATCCCTCCCTCCAATAGCCACAAGATCCGGATAAACAGGATGAAATGAAGGCAAAAATGAAGCATCATATAAGTGAACAGCATCGTTGGATACTAGTTGCTTTGTTTCGGTATCAAAAAAATATAGTCCACCATTATTGGTCGTAAGTGAGACAATATTTTGAAGGTGAGGCGAAAAACAAATATGAGATATTGTTAATCCTGGTAATTCAACAGAAGAGTGGTTTGTGTCTTGTAATATAAATAATCTATTGTCTAAAGTCCCTGCTATTCGGAAACCGTCTTTATGTGGTGAAAAAGCCGAACATGTGATGTTGCTAGAAAAAGATGCTCTCCATTCAATCATATCTTTAAGAAAATCAAATATTACCCACATTCCGTTTTCAGTAATAATGGATACTTGAGAATTATTAAATGGATTGCAGCCGATTATCTTTATTGGTGACTCAAAAAGTTTCATTGATCGAATGAGCCTCTTTTGTTGAATTGAAATCAAATGAATATTCCCATTGTTGTCACCACACAATATATAATCAGAATTCTTGGAAACATCAAGGCATGAAATCTTATCTTGACTTTCACCAAAATTAATTCGATCAATAAGCTCTCTATTATGAATATTCCAAAAACATAATGAAGAATCAGATGAGCATGACACAAATACATTATCATCATTAGGAAGACAAAATGTTTTAAAGATTGGACTCTTATGAGTTGGATGAGTCTGAAATAAAAATGAACAGTTATTGTAACTGTATATTGCAACCATTCCATCAGAAAATCCACATAAAATATTATCTTTTGAAACAGAATAAACAATATCAATAGAACTAATATGTATAGTCCTACTCTCAATGGGTACATCTGATGATGGATTCCATAGCCTAATAATACCTGTTTTCGAGTCGCATGTAATAATATGACCAGGTAATGACTTAATCCATGATGCAGAAGATATTGGTTTGGAATAATCACATGAATAAATCATCTTTAATGATTGAGCAATATCAAATAAACCCCAAAATCCATTATCCCAAGCAACAAGTACGGATGACTCTGAATTTGGATCTGATTCCACTGCAACAATTTTTCCTTCATGCTCATATTTCCCAACAACATTATCCTCATCCCACATTGTAACTGTGCCATGCAAATTCCCTCCAACAACAACATTTGGATATTTGGGGAAAAGAGACATAATACGGATATTTGAGAAGAATCCATATCGAGATTGAACTAATTCCCCAGTCTGTGAATCATATATATAATATCTTGAATAGTATGAAGAAAAACATAATAATTTGGTATCGTTTTCAATCCAACCTATTGATACAATAGTTTTTGGAGAAGAAAATGTTGTGATTATTGTGTTTGTAACAAAATCAACAACAATTGTTTCTTTTCTTTTATAAGATATTGCAATGAGTGAGAAATTATTTTGAGGAAATGATATAGTTACTGGCATTCCCTTTCGATAACAAATTAGATTAACATAATCGAATGTTGTGACATCCCGAATTATTACAGATGATATAGAGCAATAAGCAAAATATTTGTTATTAGAACAAACCACACGATTTTTATTTAATTGCGCCCCTGCTTCAATCCATCCTATTGCTTGATGAAATGGAAGTCCTTCAGTGCTCATAAATATTTTGTTTATGCCACACGTTTTTCAAGTTCTGCAATAATAGTTTGATACTTTTGCTGCACTTTGTATCTGCAAAGCTTTAAAGAAGGTGTCAATAAGCCATTTTCGGGAGAAAATTGATCTCGAGTAAGATGAACTGCTTTAATTTTCTCAAAACCATTCAATCCCCTTTGTTGAGCTAGTTCATCAAGAGATTGAATGACTGTGGATTCGTTAACATTATCAATCCCCTCTTTAAGTACAACAATTGCTGCTAAAAATCTTGAATGCATTCCAGCATGAATGTATATTTGAGATACATATTTGGATTTGGTGTATATATCGGACAATTTTTGTATTGCTATGTACTCACCTTGAGCAAGTTTCACAAGATCTTTCCTGCGCGATATTACCTTCATTTGACCAGAAGGAGTTAATTGAAATATATCTCCGGTAATAAACCATCCACTAACAAAACTGTTTTGAGTTTCTTGTTCTTGATATATATATCCTTTGAAAATTCCAGGTCCTCTTAATAATAACTCACCAATATTATCCCGAGCATAGTACCCATATTCCGGAACATCTCTTAATTTTGCTTCACAGCTGGCAGCAATTACACCAACATTGTCATTCTTAATATCTGAAGGTCTTTGTACCAAGGCAGCAGCACATGATTCTGTTAAACCATATCCCTGAACAAATGAAACATTGCATGCTATTCTCAACCAATGCTGAATATCTGGATGCAATGCTGAACCTCCTGCAATCATAAGCCGCACATTACCACCTAATGCTTCTTTAATCGAAGAAAACACTAAATCTAAACCAAAACATTTTTGAATTCGGAAATTATTCGTTAAAAATGATTTGGAGGAAAACGCTGCACTAAATAAATACTGAATAAACCAACTTTTGTTTTGGATTTGAGCTTTAATTCCTTCCATAATTCTTTCATAAACTCTAGTAACACCAACAAAAACAGTGGGTTTAAATACCCTGATTTCTTCAACAAGTCGAGTCACTGATCCTGAATAAAACCCAACTCTTCCTAAAACTTTGATAGCCACAACATGAAGTATTGATTCTAAAATATGGGCAAGGGGAAGATAGGAAAGTAATGAATCAGTTGATTGAATTGGGCCTAATATGTCAATGTAACTTGCTGCAGCTGATATGAAATTGCCATGAGTTAAAATGCATCCTTTTGGAGAACCAGTTGTACCACTAGTATACATAATTGATGCTGGTGTATCAGGTGTTGGAGGCCTATATGGATATCGATCAGCAAACCTTAATACTTCATTATAGGGCAATAGTTTAACATTTTTTGAATCATTATCAATACCTATATCTACTAGACGGGTTTCTTCACTATCAATAACAATAAGTACCACCTCAAACTCAATTTCCTTTAGCGCAGTAAGCATTTGTTTGACTTTTGTGGAAATAATAAATATATGTGTTATTTGGGCATGCTCAACTATGAATTTAATGTTGTCCCAGCCAAAAGTATCGTATATTGGAACAGGTACAAATCCAAAAGCAAAACACGCATGTTGTGCTACAACCCATTCAATTCTATTATAACTTAGTATACCAATATGATTATTGTTAGATTTTACGCTTGAAACAAGAAAAGACCCAATAGAATCCCTCATTTCGCTAAACTGAACTCTATTGACAAATGAATAACTATCTTGCCATTTTCCGTTGCTATAAACCCTTTTTCCATATAGATCATTGTTTGGGGCAATAGATTTGGTGTATTCAAAAAGTTCAAAAAGAGTACTACAATGCGGAATATCAGGAAAACGTGTTATAAATCTCTCTGATGAGTATTTACCGATCGAAGGTGACATAATGATAGGAGACTCATCTGCTGCGTTTGATTCTTCTGATATTACACATGACGAATCACTACCCATTACAATTATTTAATATTACGTTTTATTGAAATATTAACCCATAAAATAATAAGAAAGGTTGAAACACAGTCCTACTTGACGTTGACTCTAGTATTGAGCCTGGATTGATACAATAAAATGTAGAATAGTGGTGAATGTTGATTGTGTATGACATGGAAAGAGTATTTGAGAAAAGGCTGCTTTGAGAGTAATCATCACTCCAAGAATTCATAATTTTTAATGATCCGGATGCTGGTGCAAATAAATAGGTTCTCGTATTTAATAAAAACACATAATAAGAGAGCTCTGAAACAGCGCTACCGCCATTGTGAATATTGCCAGATGCTGTGATTTGGCTATTATTATAGAAATTTGAGTACTCCATTTTGTTATCAGAACCTGACCAATAGCACAGACTTATATGTCCATTGGCGAAATTTGAGGCTAGTGCAATATATTTTGATAATGATTTGGTGCTGTACTCTATTAGAAGCCCAGAATGATGGTATAGATGATGATAAGATGAGTTTAGATTATTAAAATTCATATTTCCTCTAATGAAATAGGCAACATATGTTGTTGATGGACAAATAGAACGCGCAAATGATAGTAAATATGCTTCGTTTTTGTTACTAGCATCTGCACCAAAGTATCCAAATGCTGATGAGCTCCCTTTAATTTGATTGCCACAAACTCGATTCAAAACAGACCCAGTGCATGAAGAATAAATTGATCCACCTGATGATGCTGATATATTAAAGAATTCAGAATCTTCAACCACAATAAAATAGCTTCCAGACATATAAATCGAGCCACCAGATGATGAGTATGTAATATGTGCAAATCTACAGTTATGAACCCAAAAATTATTTGATGAGAGATCCATTCGACTATTTAAATTATTCTTTTCAGAATAGGACCCTCCGAAAAACTCAGAGAATATGGAAACACTTTCTACAATAAACAGCGAAAACATATAAAAAATAATCTCAAATTGAAATGAAATTATTGTTACTGCGATCTCTGTGTTTTTTCAATGATACTAACATTGTTTCTTTAGCTGGTAATCATATAAATATCAATGAATGCATATTTAATGGAATAACTAATCAAATTTCCTATGGAGGTGCAATATATTGCGATAAAGATGTGAATTTCACAGTTGCGCAAAGCGTTTTTTATAATTGTCGTGCTTATTCACAAGGAGGAGCTATTTATTTATCATCCACAAATAGCAATACATGGATTTATTCCATTTGTGGAAGTATGTGCAATTCTCCCTATTTTCCCTTTTGTGTGATAGCTCAAGGAACAAATAACATCGCATCAATAAAAATGGCGAGCGTTTCTAAGTGCTCAAATGTTGTCGATAACAATAGATTGAGTTTCTTTATTGTGAAAGCTCATGTGGAAGTTGATTCTTCCAATTCCAGCTATAATTATGTTCTCGAATACTCAGGGATCCAGATTCAAGAGACTTCATCAATGTTTATGCAGTTTTGTACTTATGTGGGGAATTACGCTGGAATGTATATCACTGACTATTTTTACTCCATTCCAGCACCATTTACTATTAGGTTTCTTAATTTTATTTCCAATGCTATAACAAAGGATAATTTGGGACAAATATACATTAAATCTTGCTCAAACATTGTGTTTGATTTTTGCCACTTTTCAAATAATAACAAGGTTCTTTTTGCTGTTGAATCTTCATCTGCATCTGCTACAAATTCGTTCATTTCTCATTCATCTATATATTACGGATCATTCAGCTACCTGAACCTTAATAACACAATAAATGGACCATATTTGAGTCCACAATTCATATCGCATTTTTATACCGGCAACTGTGAAGCATTCTTCATTCCAGTTATAATGGAATCAAAACCATTATTATACCTTTCAAAAATTTCAACCATTTTTATTTATTTGACGATTATATAAATAATGAATAATGACAATGAGTTTTTTTTAGTTGATAATGCTCTTATATCTCTTTTTGAAGGAGAAATTGAATATTCACTGATGATATTATCACAGAGCCCAAAATTATCCGCATTTATACTTAATGAATTAATAAATAGTGTTGAAATGTCTCAATTCACTCCCAATAAGAGAATTAGTTCACTTTTCACGTTTAAATGGTGTTTATCAGCGTTTGTAGCTCGGTTTTCTAATCCGGTTAAAGAGATTATCGAGTCAATTCCAATCACAATTATTCAACAAGTTAGTCCCAATATATTTAATATATTGACGAGAGTCGTTAGTGATGATAATATTTCATTTTTTGATGAAAAAGATTCTTTGAGAATTATTGGAGATATTGAATCCATCAGAGAAAAGTTCCCATCTTTACTGAATTCGAGTTTGCAAATTTTGCACCCAATTATATCTCGTATTCCACCAGAAATATTTTTTAAAAAGATTGGATTTTCTGCTTTGAGTTTTTATTATTTTCCTCCAATAGAATTTTTAGCACATAATAGCATGATTATCAAAGACTTTGCTCATTGTTTTTCATTCCCTCAGAACTATTCTTATTCTGATTTGTCTTATGTTCTTCAATACCGGATAACGTCATCATTTTATTTCCCAAGGCCATTTCCTTCTGCTGATAGTGGTGTTTTTATATCTCTCATCAATACCTCAATTCAAAAGAAATTGTTTTTTATAAATATTATTCACTCCCATGCTAAAGAACTTTTTCTTGATGGCCAAATTGATAGCATGTTTACATTTATATCTATATTCCCGGATTTCTCAACATGGTTATTTATTATGTTGGGAAAAAACCAGATTAACAATTTTTTACTTCTCAGAAAGATTATTAAGTTCCGCAAAATCAACGAAGAAACATCAATTTCTCTAAATTTTCTTACACGTGTCTATAATGATATGAAATTGCTCTCGCGATCAGGAAAAATACTTGGATTTGTTGTCACTAAATCTGATATCCAAAAGCATTCACTGCCTTATCTTTTTAAAAATAATCTAAACAATAGTTATAGTTTGAAACTATTGGGTCGGCCATTCTTTCATATAACTGATCATGATCGATCTATAGATATTGATTTTATTAGGAGTTACATTGCCATTGTGAGTTCAATTCAATACCTGAAAAAACGAGCTTATAGTGATTCTAATGATGAATCATTTTATTTTGAACCAATTCTTTCCAATATTTCCGCAATCACAGATCCATTTACCAAAGAATCTGTTTTGATTGATATTTTTTCGTTGATATTTTTAGCCACAGATGATCAATATCGATTTCTGTCCCAAAGAGCCTTTCACATTCTTTCTATTATACAAAACCATTTGAATAATCAATATATTAACAAAGCAAGTCATATTCTTGCAGAATACTCAAATCCTGATACAGTTATTGCCCATATTCTGAAAAATGTTAATGAGCAGTTTTTCTGTTTTTTAGATAATAAGGATTATAATAATGCAATATTATTTGTGAAAGATAACTTTAAATTGAAATCTGTTGTTGAAAAATCGAAAATTGTGAATCAATATCGGGGTCAAAATGACATTTCATTGTTGACAAAAGATACTTCCATTGAAATATTCTTTTCAATAAGTCGATATGATGAGGTGGACTATTGCCAAGATGAAAATATAAATAAATTATTGGATAAACGTAGACTATTTCCAAAACCACTTCAACCTTTTGATTCTATTGATAGTTCATTTTACCGGGATATTGAAGGGTTTGATAATATTCAGCCAATATTAAATGAGTACAAGATTGAAACAATATATCCCTTATTAAACCAGTTTCTTGTTTCCATTAAAAATGATTCATCATTATATTTACCCACGAATAACCATATTAAAAGGGAACATGGTATCAAGCACACAACAATTTCCCTTTTCTCTCAATTTGCATATCGAGGGATTGTTACAAAAGAAGAGTTTATTCAACTTTTTGAACTATTCCCCCTTGAATCAATAACTGCCTCGACTCAAAACTATGATCTTTATCTTCAATGCTCAGATATTATTTCTGAAAAATACCCAATTCTGAATAAGTATATTTTAGTATCTATAAAACCAGACAAACCATCCTTTCTAGATCTTCTTCATGATCCAATTTTCCATCAGAATTTAATAGAAGATTCTCTTTATCAATATAATGAAAATGAGATACGAAAGATTTTATGTGATGAGTACCGATTCATAAAAATATATCAAATAAGATATATATGGCCAATAGTGTCACATGTTTTTTCCCAAACAGACTCTTTTTATGAAATATTTGAGATGATTTCCACAATGAAATTGTCTGTTATTGTTCCGAATATGAATTATCCCAGTTTTTTTGGTTGGATTGATGAAAACATTGATACAATAGATTCTTTATCATTTTTGAAGTATCATATTCTAATAAGAATGAATCATGATTATAATTATGAAGAGATCTCACATATTTTAGATAACATAATTATTGACGAGTCAATTATTGAGAATTTGACAAGCAGATTTCCTAAGCTTATACCTGTTTTTTTAAAGAAATACTATAATAATACTAGTTTCCATCCTATATACTTGAAATATATTCCACCAGATATTCAGAACCAATTTCAGTTGTTTTTGAGTTTTTCAAATGAATTTAAAAAAAATGTTTCCTTTGGCAACCCTAATGATATTATTATGTTCTTGAAAAATAATCCAAATTTCTTATTATCCCATATATGTATGATCAAAAAATTTATAACAATTAATGATTTACCATCGATATTGTTCGAAATAGAATTCTCTGAAAGAGATGATTTCATACTAATTTCAGTTATTAAAGCTATGGTATATGAGTATCCTGATTGTATGAATATTATTTCTAAATGCCTTGAGGATTGCATCACCAAAAGGATAAAAGAAATAGGGAAGATGGTTTATAAAGGTATTCATTCTATTTGCATGCTATTGAGGAAGTTAACAGATTTGCCTATACAAGAAAATATTATTTTTAAGATTCAATCTCTTTATTCATTTTTTTCTGTTGTCTATCCGAGCATGCTACGTCATATTGTCGACTTTTCTCAGTATCCTTCAACAAAAATCATACAACAGTTAGTTTATTGTTGTTTTTTCTATGATTACCCATCAATTGGAAAAAACTTATGTGATTGTTTTTCTATTCCTTTATCGCATTTCTCTACAAAATACCTCGAACAAATCTTTGCAATTGGAGTTCTATCAGATGCTCATTTTTGGGCATCACATTCAATAATTGACGAATCGATGCTCCTAAAATATTTTATATGCTTTCCAGTATTTGATTCTACTTTTATAAAAACTCTAATGGCTACAAAATTAGAAAACATTAATACTTTGAATATATCAATTTTTAACCACATGGTTCGACTAAGAGTTTTATCAAAAAAAAAGAAAAATGATATAAAGATTTCCGATAATATGCAATACTATATTACTAATTTCCTTCATCCTGTGAGGAAATCAATTACATTTTTAGTTCAACAAGGATTTTTAGATAATGCATTAACTCAACTTTTGTCTATTAATGATCATGATGAGCTGAAGGTTTGTTTTATTCATGGTTTCTTTTTCTCAGCAGCTGCTGTTGGTCTTCTAATGGAAATTAAACTGTTTTTATATCAACAAGATCCAGGTCTTTCTTTTACCGCAAGATTATGGGAGAATCTAATTGAGTATTTACAATCTCAGAAAATGCTTGTTACCCTATTCGATGTTTTTAGATATCTTAATAGAATGGAAGAAGCCGCTTTTGTTGCTGTTTCAATTTTTGAACTCAATCCGGATCAAGGAATTGGATGGGTAATGCTTAATAATGCGGAGACTCTCCTAAATGACTCAATTTCCATTCGAATAGGGAGTTCTTTGACATTCAATCCGAAAACTTCATATCCTTTTAGGTACTCAGATTGTACTAATGAGCAATTACATTATAAACTTTCGTTAATAACAATACAAAAGAAAGTTCATAAATGGGCTTCAAGATCTGGTAAAGATATTAACCAATATATAATCACCAATGCCTCTACCAATATATTAACACAAATTTCGAGTGATATATTATGCCTTGGAGATATTAAATTGGTATTGAACATGATTGATGATTTATCTCTTCAACAAAGCAGTGTCTTTAGAACCGCTGCACTTTCATTATCTCAGCAAGAATTTCTGAGTATATCATCCTTTTTTGATGCTTTGAAGGGATACCCCTTATATTTTGAGATAATTCTACAATACGTAATTGATTATATTGGTTTTCATCTTAACATCAGGCTTATTCCAGAATTAATATCAAGATATGTTAAAAGCCCTGATAAACAGTGCTACTTGCTGATTGAGTATGGCTTTCTTGGAGAGGCATTCACAGTGGCTTCAATGAGAAAGATTAAAGGTGTCTTACCATTACTCGTTTTCAAAGCTAGCCAAATTGGAGATAGAACAATTGTGAGCTTGTGTGAAGATATTTTAAGTTAAAACTGTTTGTAATTAATTTTAATTTTGGAGAACCATTTTTAAAACTTAGATTTTTAAAAAGTTATGTCTTTTTATTCGATTGAAATGATTTGAAATAGGTTGAGTCAAGGATTAAAATCAAAAATAAAGAATTTTGTATTCTTGAGATATTATATTATTAAAAAGAAAAAATTTTAAAATTGTCCTGATTGAGAACTATCTAGTCAATCAATCTAATACAATCTGCAAGATATCTCCATTGATTATCAAGTAAACACAATATATGATTTAATTTGAATCAAATCGAGTATTAATTTATAGACCCATTCATCTTCAGAGAAAAATGGGGGATCTCTGTTTAGTTAATTAAAATGTTAGCTACAAGTCAAATTTGGTGGAAAAAATCAACCTATAGAAAAACTTTAAAAAATTGATAACTTTTTGATTATTTCAAACCAATTTGAAATGTTCTTCAACAATTTTTAAATTATAAAGAATATCTGATATTTTTGTGTCACAAAAAACAAATCCCAAAAAATTGGGAAAAGAATGAATAAAATCAATTTATTCATTGAATCTGATCACAAAGGAGTTGAGAGAAATAACTTAAATATAATCTATTCTAACTGAATAACTAAACACGTGAATTGTATCCCAATTCACTTCCATTTTAAATCCAATTCATAATAGTTAACTAAGTATTCTGATCCCAATCAATTATTCAAATTATGTCTAGTTATGGAAACTGTCCCAAACTCATTAAATACTCAAATATGGGCTTTTCGAAGAGAAAGCTCATTATTTTGTTAACAACTGAGTTCACATAGTTACCAAATTGGATTACAAGGGGAAATAATCCACCAGAAATAATCGGCTATTTATTGAAGAATACGATTATTTTTAATCAATGAAAGATCATAAATTGAATATTTCTTCCTGATTATTGGATTCTAAAACTAGAAAATATATGAAAAATTAGTTGGATTTTTATGGTGAACTGGGAGAGCATTCCAAAAATTCTTGAGAGTGCTTTGAAATAATGTCAGAAATTTGTCCTCCATTTTGTTGAATAGTCCATCATAATAGAATTTTGTTGAAGAATCCAAGGAATATTGGCGTTTTTTAGTTAATGATTAGGTTGAAAAGTCAATATATCTCTATCAAGAATTAACACATGAGAAATGCGCAAAAATGAGTGTTATTATTTTTTATGAGGCTTTTAGACAGTTTCCAGTTGATTCTTTGTGAATATTCATTTTCGATTCCTTTTGAGCGGACTGTATCGAAAATCCTTCTTAACAACGAGGTTTATGCTTCTTAAGAATAGATTAATGACAAATATGTCTTTTTATCTCTAAAATTGATGAATCTGTTGCATTATGTGAGTTTCATTGAAACATCACTTCTTTTAAAGTTCAAAAATGGGGAAATGAAATAAAGAATGGGCGAAATTCTGACCAGTTTAACTTTTGAAATAAAAATTACTTTATTGCATAAAAATTTGTAAAATCATTGAGCACATGAAAGAACATCCAAAAAATACAGGGATTCTTGACCTTTTTCCATTTAAATCATCTAATGTACCATTAATTACGGAATCAGAAACAATCGAGGCAATGTCAAATTTAAAATTAGCAATAAATGATATTACCCCTTTGGGTTTTAATCCAATCCCTATGCTTGATGATAATCCTGCCCTTAGAATGCGAATTAATATTGAATTAGAAAAGAAAAGACTGGATAATATTGAAAAGATAATTTGTGAAAGAAGCAGAATCATTGAAAAGAATCAGTTTCATCCAACAAAAATTCGCAAAGAACCCATTTCTGCAGTATCATCATCCATTATGAGGCAATCTTATATCCCAAAACACATTTTGAATCCAAAAAATATTAGTGCTTTGCACACTACCAAAGAAATGCTCTCATACAAAATTCAAAAAGCGACTAGAACCACAGAACTTGAACGAATGAAAGTAATCGAAGAGATTAAGAGAAAAGCAAGAATGAGATTGGAAGCAATTAAGAAAGAAGAGAGCATTCTGAAAAGTCATAAAGATGAAATGAAGGCCAAAATTATTTCTGAACATAAAAAGATCCAAGAAAGATGGAACAAACATCAAGAAAACAAAAAATCAATACTTATGAATGAAATGAAATCCAGACAAATCCATATATACAACAAACCAACATCTAGAAAAAAGTTATCTCAAGAAGAATTTCGGGATTTGAGAATTAAACTATTAGCAAACACATCTCGCAAGACTGATGATTTTAGCTTTTTCCCAACAAGTATCCCAAAAGAAAAAATGATATGATTTATTCTGCATTTTCATTAATTTTGTATGTAGAAATTATATCTGCAATCTCGTTGTAACCATTCAATACAGCTTGATTGATACTGTTTTCAATGATTTTTGGCATAAATCTCACTTTTGAGAGAAGTTTTTGAACTAAACTTATCCTTCCAAGTCCAGCAGCAGCAGAAAGAGCCAAATCAGAAAATTAATAAAAACACAATAATTCTTTTGAGATATTTTTTCACCATAACTAAAGAGTAAATCCATAATCTCCTCGCAATTAAACATTGCGCAGCTTTCCATAACCAAATCAACTGCAAAATATAGTTTCTGATTTAGAGATGCTTCAATAATAAGTTTGATAGCATCAATTGAATTATTAATAACAAGGGTTTTATAAAAGTTGAGAGGTGTGTCATAGCTAAAATCATAAAAAAATCCATGTTTTGATGTAAGAATATGTATAAATTCTGTTAAATTCTCTTCAAATGCAAACGAAGGTACTATTGGTGGTCCAGTATACATCTTCCTTTCAACAAGTAACAAAAAGACATCAGGATTGGTAATTATTGAGTGAAAGCTCATGTTATCATACGTCACTACCAAGTTATCGACAATAAATTCAACAATTCTCAAATCAGATTTCTCTATAGCTTTCCGTAGAGCATAAACAACCGAATCATTGGGCATCATTAATTTTTGGATATTGATTCCCAAATTCAAAGCAATTTTTATGAAACTGTATGGGTCTGATGTCAAATATGAAGCAGACGTTAAATCAAATAATGCAAGACACATTCTTTTGGAAATCTTTGGATTATCAAAAATTGATCGGCTAGCCCCATTCAATGTTATATTAATATGAAAATTCCTTTTATTCATTTCAATATAACACTTAAGAGCGTCATTATCAATAATTGTTAAAAACATTTTTTGAATCACATCCATTGAATATGAACTAATCTTTTCATCAATCCATGTAGAATCATCTTTCTTAATTTTTTCACTAATATGAGGGGGAATGACAGCTATATTAGATGAAATTCCACTGTTTATCATCATGAGACTGTCACTTTTAAAATCTGTATGAGTGAAGAGATTATAAAGTTACAAGCACTAAATAAGCATTCAGATTACCTTCCTGGGTATAAAATCATTCATCTCGAAAGAACTACAGAAAATCCTTTGGAAGAGAGGGAGAATTTTGTTGCTCCCTTTACAGGACAGGTGATTGAGATTTCCAAAACTGTGCGGGCTAATTCTATGATTGATAATTTGACTTTTAAGTGGAGTATTTTTGTAGGGTATTGTTTGGATTGTTTTAAAACTCGAGCATCTGATTATATTAGTAGTCAAACAATAGTATTGTTTTCTAAACGTGTTCGAGATCGATTAGTAGAGCTTGAAGTAGGCCAAGAAGAAGCCGTTCAACTTGTAAATATGATGGATAACGAAGAAAAGCTAAGAAATGAGATTAGCAAAAGGACAAAATTGCTTTCAACATATCATTGTAATGGGGATTTTGCAAAAATGATTGAAATTGTGACAGACACATGCCTTATGCTTGATAGAAATGATTCTCCCAACTTTTTTCCTGCATTATTCATGCTTGTTTTAGATATTATTGACTGTTTTGGGAACATTATTTATGCATATATATCATCACATAAATCTCTTGAATCAGGATTTTTAAAACATAATAGAATGACATCTCAACAATTAACTATTGATTGGTCAATGCGCCTCTCTGCGATAACCAATCTATTGCCAAAGATTCTTCTTCAGATTTCTTTTTTGAGATGTATCAAGTATCATCCTTACAAAACCATTGGTAATCAAATTGAACTGATTTGTCAGTCAATTAATGGTATTGGCTCATCCGTTACATCAATATATCTAATCGCATATCTATCATTCACAGTTTTTATGTATTTTCCAGAACAAAAGTGTGATTTTATGTCTGATTTGTTTATTCTCTATACTCAAAATATCATTTTTTTGCAGAAGTTTTCTTTTATGAGGCTATTTCATTTTCATTTCGAGTATTCGATTAATCAATTTCTGCTAACTCATGAACCAGCTTTGGATTTTTTTATAGAAATGCTTTTCGATTTATTTGATGCCAGTTTGCTTCAGAAAACTTTTGATCAATTCTATCTACAGGGTACTCCAAGTTCATTTATATTGAAGTCAGTGCTTAAAGCTTTTCCAATAAAATATTTGAATGAACAATATCCAGTTCTCCTTCATTTCATTGATAATGCGGACGATGTAGTCTCAAAGGCAGAGTTATTGTATTTATTATCCAAAAAACTATCCGACTCGGTTCTTTTGCCTAATTTAATCCAAACAATGAATGATATTTGGACAAGAATCAGTTCATTTACCGATAGTTCTGATTTTATATATGTATCAGCTCCGCTTTCATGGTTCATTTGCAAATTTTGTCCGAGTCAGTATATTGAACTATACCTTAGACAGGTTGCAAGTAAGCTATCAAATGAGTATTCGAAAAGAAATGCCGATGATCCTCACAGGATATTATCAAAGCGTGTTGTCAAAAGTGTCCAAGAATGTATAATTGCTGCTGTAGATTCTGGGAAAAATTTCCAAGAATTATTGGCTCATGTTGGTTCAATCATAACATTAATGGATTTTCTAGATGATTCTTCTCTAATTGAAGTATCAATGTATATATTGAACGATATTAATATTAAATGGTTTGAACTTAATGATCCGTTATGCATAAGAGTTCTATTGGAGCTCTCTCATGCTCTTCAACAAACAATATCGCTATTTTCTCCTCCTGATGTTGTTGAAAGAATTCAAAAATTGATTGAAAAGTTCCTTTATAGAGTTGATTTTGGAAATAGAATTGATAATCACCTGCAGTTTTTAATGTCGGCCAGAAATATGCTCACTACTTCATCACACTTCATGATCGTGTTATCCAAGATATCTCTAAGATTATGTTGCAAAGTTTATACCAAGAATCCTACTTCAGATAGATATAGAGTAGTTTCTTTGCTATCTTTTTGCATGGTTACAATTCCATCTATTGAAGATCAGATTGAACGAGCTGGAATGTTTTTACAAGGATCTATTGTTTCACTTATTTGCAGAGAGATTGGTTTTTCCCATATATTCTTTGATTATTTCGTATTATTATCTCACGATTTGCCATCAAATTCCAGGTTAATGAATTTCTTCCGAACAGGTTTGGCTTTTCTTTATATAATGCCATCAAAACCAGAAGGTGACTGCCTTGAAGTGTTTCGGACTCTCATCAAGATGGTATTGAGGAAAAAATGGACAGAGGATGTAAGAATGCAATATGCACTTGATACTATTATTATTGGGTCTCACATGCAAAGAAAAGAATATATGTATCATATTAATGGTGTACCAAGTAATGATACTCTATATGCTGGCAGTGAGGAGTTTATTCAAAAAGTCCAAAGAATAATGAACCAAATGGTTGATAGGCTGTACAAGTCTTTGAAAATAGCTTATTCAAAGGGTTATGCATCAGAAATCTCGCTTATCCCTATTCAAGCATTAAGAGCTGTATCAGAATTATGTGATTTATATATGAATGATGAGGAACTTGAGAAAGCCATTGAAAATTTCATGGGATTTGTAAAAGGAAATAACAATTTGGGCATTAAAGAGTATCAATCAGCAGTAGGATACCATTTAAGGAAGACATTTAATAATCCGAAAATTTTACAAACCTTTTTTGCAGAAAAACAGTTTACTGAATCTGATGACCAGCGATAATAGCATGAAGGTTGTATTTTTAGGTGAAACGACCGTTGGTAAAACATGTATTTTGAGTGTTGCCAACGGAGGGGAATTTCCATCAGAACAAACAGCGACAGTTGGAGCATGTTTTATTGGGAAGACTGTTTACACCTCTACAGAAAAAATTAAGCTAAACTTATGGGATACTGCAGGTCAGGAAAGATTTAAATCACTGACGCCTATGTTTTACCGAGATGCCGATGTGATTGTTCTTGTGTATTCTATTTCATGCGAAAGCAGTTTTATTGCTATTGATTCTTGGTTTAAATGCATACAAAACGACTGTATTAAATCACCTACTCTATTCCTTGTTGGAAATAAGGCTGATTTGGAATCAGAGAGAATGGTGACCAAAGAGCAAGGTATGGATTTAGCGAAGAGAATTAATGCAGAGTTTTTTGAATTTAGCGCTAAATTTGAGAAAGAAAAAGTGGATTCACTGATAGATCACATTTGCGAAATTCACCTTAACACTGATAATAAGTCTGATGAAGCCAAAGTTAAACATCATGAAGATAAAAATATCGGAAATAAATGTTGTTAAATACTATTACAAGTTATTTATTCATGTCTAGCCTCCTTTTTAGTTTTTGGTTTTCCATCATGAGCTCCTCAAATTCATCCATCACATCAGGATCATTTTTATTTTCGGTAGGAGATGCATTTTTTTCGATTGACAACAATATTTGATAAATATCAGTTTCACCTGTTTGATAGTTCGAATTGGACTGGGAAATGTATTGTGCCAATGCATTTATTGATTTGTTTATATTGTTCTCATCATCTTTAGCATTTAATAACTTTGATTTCATATCAAATATCATTTCTTTGACTTCAGGATTAACATTATTCAAATAATCATAGATTTCCATCTCCCAACCAGATATTTGGTGTTTAATACCCTCAAAGCTGATTTGATCGAACCAACTACATAAATCATTTGATAAAGAACTCCATTTATTATTTGAAGAGATACTAATATTGTTCTGGGCAATTTTAGACTTTTCAAAATTATCATCACGAATTAATTCAAGCTCGCTTTCATATTTGAGTTTTTCTAAAAAGGTTGGTAAAAATACTTCTTTTGATGATAATTGTTCTATTTTCAAAGATATTAACTCAATATCATTTGCCATCTTTATCGGATTATCAATGCTTATACTTTTTATATTTCGTTCATTGGTATTTTTATACATAGAGTCAATTCTATTAACCATATTACTCAAATCTTCAATAAAAGATGAAGAAATTATTGAAAAAGAATTATTGTTTTTGAAATCATTAATTGTTGATAGATATTTTTGAATATCATTTTTATTTTGAGTCATCTTGGTTTCAATGTCCTTATTGCATTTCTGCAACTCGGATAAATATAATTGAAATGGCATAATTTCATTGAGGTTATTTTTCGCTATAGAAAGAGATAATGAAGATAAAAGAGATATTTCATTTTCAATTAAATCAATGTTCATATCAAAATGATTTCGATAGTTTTTTGCACAATCATTATGTATTTGTGCAAGGTATAATTGATATTTGTTATCAATTGGTTTGTATGAATCTAAAACTTTCGACATTGATAAAAGTTCATCCATATTTCGAGCCTTCATATTTTGGATTTGGTTCAATTGCAACTCGAGTTCTTTAACTTCTTCACATTTAACATATTCTTCATGTTCTTTTTCAATACTATTTTTAGATAATGTTGTCAGATTCCCATTTAACATTTGGTTTTCGCATTCAATATAAAAAATATTGCTTGTGGATATATTATTGTCCAAAATATCTAATTCAATATGCACAGACTCATTTTCATTTTCTAAAGCTGATTCTTGTAGATTTTTTGCTTTTTGAGAATTTTCAAAGATTAAACCAAATTCATTATCTAAATGAATATTACCAGGCTCAAGAATTTGATTTAAATGATTCTCATTTTTATGATTTGTGTCCAAATCTAAAGTGTTCTTCTGATTTTCTTTTTGAGAAGTTTCAATCATAATCCTGGATTTGGTAAAAGACCTTCTCTTAGTAAATTGTTCGGATTTGTTTTCAACCAAATTTGTTGGCTTTATTGTCGAACTAAGTTTTTCCTTTTGAGCAGATAATGGTGGCTTAGGAACAATTGGCAAATGTGAGTCTTTTGGATTATTCATTGTATTATGCAATCTCGTGGATTTAATAACGGGTTTAGAAAACTCTTTTGATGACAATATCTGTTTGTTATCCTTTGACTTAGAAATGGATTGAATAGAGTTTTCGATTTTGAACTTGAGAGATTTTTCCGATATTAAAACCTGTGATCTGGAAATAGGTTTTTCAGACTTAGTTGATCCCAATGATATAGAAGAAGGCCGTTTTGTTGGAGCTTCAGTGTTATGATGTTGGATAATACACTGTTTTGTGAGATTTGGACGAGGAGTTAAACTTCTTTGCTTTGGATACACAATTGAGGAATTGTTAATACAACTTTGTTGAACCAGTCCACTCTTTTTCACCTGAGGTAAGGGCGATTTAGATTTTTTAATTTCCCTTGTTGTTTGTGATATTTTTGGCTGGTTTTGTTGAAGGAAATACTCTGGAACATTGGACTTTTTCTCGGAAAACAATACAAGCGCCCCCTTTTTCATTTCAGAAGTTGACAATAATATACGCTTTCCTGATTCTTGTACCACATAAAATTCTTCAAAAATTCTATAAACAGAATCAAGAAAACGCAATATTGCTTTTATGTCTTTGATAATGCTTTTTGATAATGTTAAATCTTTTTTCATTTCCAAATATGATGCAATATTGCTTTGCAGTCCCAAAATACCATCTAGATTGTGTTTTGTTATTTCAGAATTAGATATATCACCCATTAAGTGATCTATTAAAATGAACGCAGCGGATATCTGATTCGAAATAGGAAGATTTTTAATCTCTGTAGATAAAAGTTTCATAAATAAATCTCTACCATGGTAAAAACAACCAGTTAAATATGCTATCTTTTTTTTTGTCCTATGAGTTGATATAATATTCTCAAAAAACTCGATAAAAAGCTTCCATTGTGCTAAAAATTCTTCTTTTAAAACTTCTAAATCCGTTTTTTTCATAATACCACGTGAAACAAAAGATTTAATTAGAGATAATTGATTATTAATTGTCTTTTGTTCAATTATCGGAAAACTTGAAGAAGAAACTTCCTCAGATAATTTATCAATAATTAAACTGAAAGATTTAAAATCAAAATTTGATTTATTCGATTTATTCGAAAGCTTATCCTTCATTTTATAATTTAATATGGTACAAAACCAACATGGTTAGCGAACTCACAGACTTGAGCTGGTACTTCTCTAAGAACTTCTTCTGATAATGCTTGTGCTCCTTGTTTCCCAAAATCCCTAAAAGACACGAATTGAACAATATCTCTTCCCATTTTAATACCTTTTGATGATACTAATGGGTTCTCATCTGCATCTAAGATTACCATTTTATCAAAATTGGCCCCTCCTATTCCAACAATAATGATACTTAAAGGTTTTAGTGATGCATCAACAACACAATCGATGGTTTCTTGCATATCATTGATTTCTCCATCAGTCAAAATTAATAGAATTGAATATGTCTTACTCTCATTCCAGGATCTCTCTGCCATTATTGAAGTGTTTTGAATCACCTGATGAAAATATGTCGGGCCTGATAAATCATATCTCTTTATAGCACTTCGGTAAACCGAAATAATTCCATCGAGACCTTGAACCTCTGGGTTATTAGTATTCCCATTTAAAGGATAACAGTGATTAGTTTCACCATTGACATACCCTCCAAACAAAAAGGCAGGAAACATTTGATCACTATCATAAGGGCATACAATGCTTCCAACGGCTTTGATAACTTGTTCATATAGTGATCCGTTTGGACCCTCGAAGTGCAAAGAATCCTTATCTCTAGGATTTCCATTTGAACCAGTGAAATCAATAGCTGTTATCAGGTTTATTTGGAGACCTCCTCTAATGAACTCCAAAAAGGTTGCTGCATTCTTAGCGATCGAGCACTGTGAAATAATGAACTGACCGCATATTTTCCTTGATTCATCTAGAATATCAAGCATTTTGGAAATTGAATTAAGCATTTCATTAAGAGAGGTTACAGTTGTACCTATAAGAGTTGGGGCTTCTTTTTCATGGTAATCATAGAACTCAAAAGCCAAAGGATTATGGAATTCCCCTCCACATAATGTTGATACGCTTACCGAAAATGGAGGAAAGACACAACTAGTTACCCTATCTACAAGAGGCGAACGATAAACTGGAACTCTTGATCCACCTTCTGTAATTTTTGATATCATATAGAAGGGCCTGTTTTTTGAAAACTTTCTCATCTTTTTGATATCCTTTAATTCAACAACACCATCAACAGACCCATTTTCAGCACCCTTGTGGAAAATATTAATATCTAAACTACCATTTGACTGATTAGTTTTTTGATTATACAAAGACTTTGTATGTGTTTCATAACTATTTTGAATCATATTGGCAATACAAATTTCACAATATCCCATTTCTTCGCTCTTTTTCAGAGAATTACCATCTTGTGTGCCTCGATAAACGGAAAACCTCAATGGCTGGATAAGCTCAAAAATATAATGAGCTTTGAACATTGAAATCCAACGTGGAGATGGATCATTTCGGATAATTTCGGTTCTTTCAACTTCAAACCATGATTCATTTGAACCAACTTGGCTCATCACACAAAAAAAGTCTTGGACATCATTGGATCTAGGGAGATCTTTACAAGCAACAGATATATTAATAATGCAATTAGATTCATTTAGTTTCTCAGGGCAGTAATATGCAACTTTCATAATGGCCAACCTCGGGTTTTTCAAGAAAATGGCAAATAATCAAATTTTTAAGAAGAAAAACATAAATTCAAAATGACAATTCTAATTAGAATATTTGATATTATTCTTTGAATATTGACTGTTGGATTGTTAGAATAGCATTCATATCGAGGGGCTGATTGTGAGAATGTGGTTAATGTTGTCAAAGGAGATGTGTGAGACACTGATTTTAGAGAACCCTCTTTTATATAACATGATGTTAAAGATATTGTTCCGGAATTGAAGAATACAGTTATTAAATTTCCTCCAACACAAGAGTTATCATGGAAATTACATTCAGATATCTTTGAAATACCAAGATGGTGATGCAATATTCCATATGAATTATCATCGTTTGTATTATTAAAGATGTTAACTTTGCATATGTCAACTGATCCTCCATTAATCCGTATTGTCATGGAATGATAAGCATGGTTCTGAGCCACATAACAATATGTGATTTCACACTTGATAGGATTATATGGATGAATTGCAGAGACCTTAAAGCCATAATTTTTCGATATATTGTTATTTGAACATATTTGGTTTCCATTTCTCAAGCTTAAAGGTTCATGAAATAGGGTAAATGATGTTTTTGGGAAACATCTATTTATAGAAGAGTCCAAAAGATAGACAATTTTACCAGCCAGCGCATACATAAAATTATCTTGAGCTGCAAAGCAACCAAAACCACATATACTCTTCATCACAATTGACCCTTTGTTATTGGCATTAAAATAAATAGCTCCTCCTGATTGACCTAATATAGAACAGTTATAAAAAGTACAGAACTCGATGGAAACATTGATTTCCGTTGTTGATGAGCATTTTATTGCTCGATTGTCTAAAAAAGAAAAAAAGCACTCATATATCCAGTAGTTACCTCCTGTCGTTATTTCAAGACA
>Ga0209639_1000324_pt1 | contig 72676 bp, 65 predicted proteins | sample EPASupsiteHSE605_FD_187268 | JGI IMG/M metagenome (GOLD analysis project Ga0209639, IMG submission 187268) | Bioremediated contaminated groundwater from EPA Superfund site, New Mexico - Sample HSE6-05 (SPAdes) (version 2) | ecosystem: Environmental > Aquatic > Deep subsurface > Groundwater >... | reverse complement strand
CCTCAGATATAACCTTTTCAGACGGATCGATTTGTTGTAGCATTAACTTGTGCATCCTTTCCGTTTGGAGTGTTTTGTTTGGTCACTTAACATTTTACCAAACGCGGATGCACTTTTTGCGTCAAGAGTACTATTTAATTTGATTAAGACTTATATTTCACGGGGTTTTGCTGAGGTTTTCTAGGTGCGAAACTTGAGTTAATAACTAAAATATGAGAGAGGGTTAAAACATTGATACCGGTTATTTCTCTGGGTGGCTATTCGAATTCAGGTAAAACCACAGTGATGGCTAGCTTAATCCGAATTCTTAAAGAACGGGGATATAAGATTGCGGCACTAAAACATGCTGCCCATGGTTACACCATGGATCCTTCTGGAACGGATTCCTGGCATTTTGCTGAAGCAGGCGCCGACAAGGTGGTTGTGGTAGGACCGAGCTCTTTTACTGTACATGAATTCTGCCAGGAAGAGAAGAGCCTTCAGGAAATCGTAGACAGAATTAAAGATGTGGATATAATTATGGTTGAAGGATTTAAAAGTGAACCTGTTCCTAAGATCGAGATTTATAGGCAGGAGTATTCAACTAATAGAATTTCTGATTCAGAGAATATTCTTGCAATTGTCAGCGATACTCCAATGCCTGAAAATCTGCCGCGATTTTCTTTTGAACAACTAGAAGATCTGGCTGATTTTATAGTTAAGCGCCTAATTAGCGGCTAAGAAATAAGAGAAATAACTTTTCATAAGTCTTATCACAAATTTCCACTCCCTAGCTTTTTCAACTTAAATTGAGGAACTAATTGTATTAGATTTGTACCAGCCTTAGCTGGCTTTTTAATTTCATAATAGAAGTAAGATTTTGAAATATTTTATTGATGGGATACCCTATTTTATTTCTTAAAAGGTATGAACTGATAATAAATAGAAACAATATATCTAAACCTCAATCTCAGCGGCTTCGTGAGATTTATATATAAATTTTTCTATGAAATTCCATAAATACAAATCCGGCCTTTATTGACAATAATATTCGATGCGGACTATAATTAAAATGTTGTTTTCAGAGGTGTATAATATGAAACTCAATCTGAGAAGGCTAAAACTCCATCCTCGGGAAAGCGAAGCTTTTTATCTGCAGACCAAGGGGAGTGATAATTTCCTGAAAGAGGTAGGAGGGAATTTTTTAGCCCCTATTGAAGTGGAAATCGTAGTAGAAAATACCAGCACAATATTTTCTGGTCGAGGAAACATTAAAACTCTTCTCCAACTGCCATGTTCCCGTTGCCTCAAAGATTTTACATATCCTCTAGGTACTGAATTTGAGGTAGCAATAGTAGAAGACATCAGCAGAGATCAATTTAGCGCTGATGAAGGGTTTGTTTTCTTAAACGGCGATGAAGCAGACATAAGTTCCCGTATAGAGGAAGCTATTTTCATGGCCATTCCGATATGCCCCTTATGTCAGGAGGACTGCCGGGGATTATGCCCAGGGTGCGGTCAGGATAAAAATACTACGAGCTGTTCCTGTCAGAAGGAAACAATAGACCCCAGGTGGGAGAAGTTAAAGAATTTAAGGTAGGAAAGGAGGTTTTATGGATGGGTGTTCCCAAGAGAAGACAATCACATGCCCGTAAGAATAAGCGCCGTTCTGAATGGAGGAAAATAGATAGCCCGGGATTGGTTGCATGCCCGCAGTGCCATGAACTGATGTTGCCACATCGTGCCTGTTTAAGTTGTGGGTTTTATAAGGGCAAAAATGTTATGTAACCCCATATTTTTAAGAGAGACGAAAAAGTAAGCTATAGTCGTTTTCGACTAGGGACTTACTTTTTGTTTTTTTGGATATAATAGGACGTTATCCGAATTTTACATCGTGCCAATTAACGGCTTATAGGCGAATAAATAATAATTCGTAATTATAGTTCTGCTAAACCTTTATACAACCTTCAGTATGCCTTAATGGGGTTTAATAAGAGAGGGGGAACATTAATGAAGATCGCGCTGGATGTAATGGGAGGAGATTATGCGCCACATGAAATTATAGCCGGAGCCTTGCTGTGGGCCGAATCCTCAAACACCGAACTGCTGTTGGTGGGTCAGGAAGCTAGTATTGTTAAAGAGCTTCAAGATGTATCGTACGATCGTAATAAAATAAGCATAGTCCATGCTTCACAGGTTATGGAGATGGATGAGTCAGTCACAGCACTGCGCAAAAAACAGGATTCTTCCATAGCGGTTGCTACCCGTCTGGTAAAGGAAGGAAAGGCCGATGCAGTCGTTTCCTGTGGCAGCACAGGCGCTCAGATGGCGGCGGCCACACTAATATTAGGCAGGTTAGAACATATAGAACGTCCCCCGATTATAGCCGTAGTCCCAGGTATCGCTAACAAAATATCTCTCTTGCTGGATGTAGGAGCCAATGTGGATTGTAAACCTCAACAACTCTTACAATTTGCCATTTTAGGCAGGGTATATGCTTCTACTCTTAACGGGATAGATAATCCGCGGGTAGCTTTGCTTAATAACGGGGAAGAAGAAAGCAAGGGAAACAGCTTAAGTGTTGAAACCCACAAGATATTACAAGAACAGCCGGATATAAATTTCATAGGTAATATTGAAGGACGAGACTTATTTTTTGGTAAAAGCGATGTAGTGGTCTGTGATGGTTTTGTAGGCAATCTTTTACTTAAAAGCATGGAAGGTGTGGCTATGTTTATCGGTAAGGCTTGTATGGAAGAAATGGGGAAACTACCTGCTGTTTTTCAACAATTTGATTATAGCCGTGTGGGAGGAGCTCCTCTGCTCGGAGTTAACGGGGTAAGTATTGTCTGTCATGGCAGTTCGAAAAGAGATGCAGTATTTAATGGCATAAGAATTGCGGAACAATGCGTAATCCGGGGAATAGTACATAGTCAGATACTAGCATTAAGCAATACTCTATAATATAATTATACTAAAAATAATCCAGGAGATGGTATTGTGCATAAAATGTTTGAAATTGCCAGGAAGTTTTTGGCTGAGCAACTTAATATGCCTGTAGAGCGGATTACTGCTGAGACTACCTTCTCTGAACTAGAAGCTGATTCCATTGATGTGGTAGAGGTTATCATGGCTCTTGAGGATATCTATGATGTAGAATTCCCCGAAGATGATCTGGAATACTACCCGACTCTGGAATCTTTGGTTGCAGTTCTATATGAATATATGCAACAGGTGAAAAGATGAGCAGCCGCCAATCCGCCCACGCCTTTCTGGTTGATCACCAGATTAATTTTAATGATGAAGAGCTGATGAGCACAGCTCTTATTCATCCTTCCTATGCTCAGGAGCGCAGTGCATTAAGTAATAACCAGCGCCTGGAGTTCCTTGGTGATGCTGTATTGGATTTTGTTGTAGCTGAATATCTCTACCGGAGTTTTGGAGATAAGGCCGAGGGTGATTTAACCCAGATTAGGGCCCGGGTCGTATGCGAAAAGGCATTGGTTGATATGGCTAACCGTATTAATATTGGTAAATACCTGATGCTTGGCCGGGGAGAGGATATGTCAGGGGGGCGAAATCGAAAATCCATATTAGCGGATACCGTAGAAGCAGTAATAGGAGCTATATATCTGGATCAAGGGCTGAAATGCGCCCGAGACTTTATTCTAAAACATTTGCAATCAGTTATAATTGAGACCGCTCAGGGTGACTATCAGGATTATAAATCCAGGCTGCAGGAAGTGGTTCAGGCTCGCAGTAAAGATAATGTTCATTATGAAATTATTAGTGAAGCCGGTCCTGCCCATGCTAAAAGCTTTGTAGCAGGGGTATTCTTTAGAAGCGAACTCCTGGCTAGCGGACAGGGAAAAAGCAAAAAGGAAGCCGAACAGAATGCGGCTGAAAAAGCCCTGGAAAATGGTCTTATAATGGAACGTCTTAGTTGAATGGGTTATCCAAAGTAATGAAGCACTACAATATACCTATTTTTATTCCGCACCTGGGCTGTCCTTATGATTGTATTTATTGTGATCAGAAAACGATTGCAGCACAGCAAGAGATACCGACGCCCCAGCAGGTTGTTAATACAATCGAACAATATCTGCAAACCATTCCGACTGAAGCGTTTGTGGAAGTAGCCTTTTTTGGGGGAAACTTTACAGCAGTAGAAAAGAAACAGCAGGAAGATTACCTGCGGGCAGTTCAGCCATTTCTGCAGCAGAGGCGAGTGCAAAGTATCCGAGTTTCTACACGACCGGACTGCATAGATGAACCAGCCCTGGATTTGCTGGCTCGTTATGGGGTAAAAATGATTGAGTTGGGTGTCCAATCTCTGAGTGATAAGGTTTTGCAAGCATCAGCCCGAAATTATAGGCCGGAGGATGTTTACAAAAGTTCTCACCTGATCAGAGAAAGGCAGTTTGACCTTGGTATACAGCTCATGGTGGGGCTTCCCCAGGATACTTATGCTCAGGATATACAAACGACTTACCAGGTGATATCGCTGCAGCCCCAGGTGGTCAGGATCTATCCTACCTTGGTGATCGCAGGTACTGCTTTGGAAACCATGTGGAAGCGGGGCGATTATGTTTCACTGAGCTTGGAAGAAGCTGTATTAACCTGCTGTGATATGTTTTTGCTTTTCCAAAAGGAAAACATCAGGGTTATACGCATGGGCTTATATCCTGGTGAAGATCTCCGACGGGAAGGGGTTGTCAAAGCAGGGCCTTTTCATTCTAGCTTTGGTGAGTTGGTGGAACAGGAAATATTTAAAAGGCAGGCAAGGGCTGCCATAAGAAGATATGTTGATAAATTTGGCTGTCCAGCTCATATTGACCTGTACGTAAATTTCCGGGACATATCTAAAATGGTAGGCAGGCAAAAGAGAAATCTTAGCGAGTTAAGGGAAGAATTTGGCCTGAATTCGTTGCAGTTAAAAATTCAGCAGGGCCTAACTCGTAATTGGGTAGGTATTAGTGCCGCAAGGGCTGATGAAGTTCAGCTAATGCTTTCACGGGAGGATTTTTTAGGCATTGACTTTAACCCCCCAAAAGAATAAGCCAACATATCCTCAACGGTTAGATAAAAAAGATAGTATTAGATAGTACAATACAGCAGACCAATGAAAGGGTGAAGGCCCAGCGGACTTCGCTCTTTTTTATAGCCATATATGTGTAAAAGCCTAAAATAAACATACAAGCAGTTAAGTGCCGGGTATAAAATTCTGCCATAAAAAGGTTTTTCTTTATCCTATGTCTAATTAATTTAAGAGAAGCTAATTCTGGGTCGGCTCCCGGCGGCAAACTTGATGAAGAACTTGGTATTAGCCCGGCAGGGGGCTGGAAACATATTGAAGCATTATAAGAAGAGGGATATGATATAGTCGAAGTAACTGGAAAGTCTGCATGGTGAAAATGCGAAAATATGCTTTATACAGCCGATCTTGCCCAAAACCTCTCTGCACGATATATAGGCTAAGACTTCAGGCGTTTGGGTAGTGAACGCCGATTTTTAGAAATTTAAATCGGGACAGACTATTAAAGAACTTGGGTAATCGCATTTTAGCAGTATTAACACCCATATGGATCAAGGCAGTTTGGTTCTAAACATAGATAATTTGGATTATCAGGAGGAATAACGTGTATTTAAAGAGGCTGGAAATAAAGGGTTTTAAATCCTTTGCAGACCATACTGAGCTTAATCTGAATCCTGGTATCAACATTATTGTAGGACCAAATGGCTGTGGGAAAAGCAATATAGTTGATGCCATTCGCTGGGTTCTAGGGGAGGCTAATGTGCGTCACCTGCGTGGGCATAAGAACGAAGACGTAATCTTCAATGGTACAGATAAGAAGAAGGCCCTGGGGATGGCACAAGTCGAAATGACGGTAGATAATTCGGATGGGAGTTTACCCCTTGATTATGGGGAGATAACCGTTAGCCGCAAGATATTCCGTTCTGGTGAGAGTGAGTTTTACTTAAATAAGTCACGAGTCAGAATGAAGGATGTGGTCAGCCTCTATACTGATACCGGTCTTGGGAAAAAAGGGTATTCCATTATTAGTCAGGGGGAACTGGAAAGAGTATTAAACGGGCAGCCTTTTGACAGAAGACTAATGTTGGAAGAAGCGGCTGGTACTATAAGATATCGCCAACAGCGAGATGAAGTCCAACAGCGTATTCTTGCTACTGCCCAGGATCTCATAAGAGTAGAAGATATCCTTAACGAACTAGGCGGCCGTAAAGTAGAGTTACATGCCAAAGCAGATAAGGCCAGGACCTATATTGCTATTCGAGAAGAATACAATAGTTTGGAAAGGCAAGTTATGGCCTATCAGATCAAAGAGGCCAGCGATAATTTGCTTGGTAAAAAGGCAGAGTTGAATCTAAGACAGACCAGTCTTGGAGAAGTGAACGCCAGACTGGAAGACTTAAGGATTAGTTTACAGCAGGCAGAGGTTTTACTTGATGAGAAGCGAGTCTATTTAAGTAAGCTAAAAGAAAACAGGTATGAAATAGAGACTCATCTGAATAATATGGATTCAGAGGTAAAGCTCAGCCAGGAAAGGATTAAAAACTACCGGGAAAGAATTGAAACTGCCGGTTCCGATAGCGAAAAATATGCTCTTATGCTTGAAAAGCTAGAACAAGATCTAGAGGTCAATATAGCCGATTTTGAACAGGAAAAAAACCATTATCAGGAGAGAAAAAACGAAGTAGAGTATCTCAGCCGGGAGATTGGTAATCTGGAACAGGTGATCAAAGAGCAGCAGAGCCTTTTTGATAAGCAAAATAAGCTGGTCTTTGAAAGGGTTAACCTGGAATCAGAACTAAAAAATGAAATCACTGCTCTGGAATACAAAATCAAGAAAGCTCAGGATAAGAAAGAGCGATTATTTATAAGACTTGAGGAAAATGAAGAACAGTTCAGAAGTACAGAGAAAAGTGCCCGAGATCTTCGAGATCAGGTAAAGAAACATCTTAGCCAAAAAGAGGAATGGGAGAAGATAATTTTTGATACCGAAGGCCAAAGACGAGAGTATCTTAGTTCGCAAGCCGCTCTGGATAAGGAATACGATCAAATTAGCCGCCAGGTATTGGCATTGGAACATAAACTTGTGGCTCTAAGGGACTTGCAAAAGAGTTATGCGGGTTATTCCGAGGGTGTAAGAGCAGTACTTAAGTCCTATGACCGAGGAGATAAAGTTCTACAGGGGATAATGGGGCTCGTAGCAAATCTTATTGAGGTACCACAAGGTATGGATTTGGCCATTGATATTGCTCTGGGAAAAGGTATGGAGAATATTGTAGTACAAAGCGCCGAGTCAGCTAGAAGAGCGATTCAGTTTTTAAAAGAGCAGCGTCTGGGGCGAGTCACATTTTTACCCCTTGATGTTTTACGAGTGCAGAAAATTCCTTCCCGAGTACGGGAAGAGATATTGGCCTTTACAGGCGTTCTAGGTCTGGCTTCAGAATTGCTGAAATATAATCCGATATATGACAGGGCTGTTACGTACTTATTGGGACGGGTACTTCTGGTTCAGGACATGGATTGTGGACTGAAGGTATTTAAAAGAATACAATATCCCCTGCGTATTGTTAGTCTGGATGGGGAACTTATTAGTACCAACGGGGCTATGACAGGTGGTACAATCAACCAAAAAAAATCCAGTCCTCTGCTTCGAAACCGGGAGGAAAAGACTCTCAGTCTGCAAATTGAAGAATTACGCAGGTCCGAAGCTCTTAATCGGGAGGCAGCTCAGAAACTCGCCGAAAGACTTAAAGTTATAAACGATAAGTTGACGCAGGGGAAAAACAGTCAGGCTGAAGAAGAGTTTCAATTAAAAATAATCCGTGATGAAGAACAGCGAATTGGTGTCTTGTTAGAAAGTTCGGCAGTTGATAAAGACATATATCTGGTCGAAATATCACAATTAGAGAATTTTATCCAAAAATCAGAGGTAGAAATACAAGGTATTCATGATTGCCATAAGAATATCAGGGAAGAAAACGATGCTATTAACGATGACATCGAACTGATAAAGACAGAGTTAGAGATAAACCGACGTGAGTTTGAGGTGAAAAAAGAACGGTTTTCATCCCATCAGGAACAACTTATAATGAAAAAGAGAGAATTGGAAAACATAGAGAAAAACATCGCCCAGTTTAATCAGGTCAAGAAATCTTACCAACAGTCAGGTTTAGAGGTTCAGGCTTTGAATGAGCGGCTTCAGAAAGAGGTTGAAACTCATTTGGAACGCGTAAAGTCCCTAGAGGTTAAAATTGAGACTAAACGACAGGAATTAATCCTTGTAGTAGATAGTGTTAATCTGACTCGTATTGACGAACAAAAGATAAGTTCAGACATAGAGAAAATTCGCAAGGATGTACAGCCACTACAGCAACAGATTTTAGATCGTCAGGATCAGATTAGAACGATAGAGATGAAGATAGTGCGAATGGAGACGGAGTTAGAAGGGCTCGAAATTCACTGGAAGGAAAAATTTGAACAAGATAATTCTGAAGAATATAATAACATCTCTTCTTCTCGTCAAATCAGAGAGTATCGAACACGAATAGAGGAATTGCAGGAAAAAATTGAATCATTAGGTTCGATCGATATTGATTCGATAAAAGAATACGATGAAATAAAGATGCGCTATGATTTTTTGCAGCAACAGACTGGAGATTTAACAGCCGCTAAAATTTCTCTGGAGAAGCTGCTGCATGAGACTGAGAAAATTATGGCCAAGAATTTTAGTCAGTTTTTAACGTTGGCATATGAGAGTTTTAAAAGAACCTTCGTCGAGATCTTTAACGGCGGTGATGCCAGCTTAAATGTTGAATCTGTCAACGACCTGACAGCCGGAGTGGACATCGTGGTCAAGATGCCAGGTAAACGCAGCCAATCCTTAAATTTACTCTCTGGCGGCGAAAGAGCGTTAACCTGTATTGCTTTTATATTCTCTTTGCTAAGGCTGAAGCCGGCTCCTTTTTGTTTATTAGATGAAATTGATGCTTCGCTGGATGAAACGAATTTAGCGAGGTTTGCTGATTTTGTAAAGGGAATGGCAAGCGATACCCAGTTTATTGTAATTACCCATCGCCAGGCTACCATTGAGGCGGGAACCAATATTTATGGTATAACTATGCCCCAGGAGGGGATTTCGTCAATACTATCGGTTAATTGTGATGAGGTTCAAAGCTTGGCCGGTTAAGAGTCAGCAAAATACATTACTTAATACAATATGAAAGTAGGTTCAGTGATGGCATTATTTGATAAGTTTAAATGGGGTAAGAAAGACAATAAAGAATCTGCAAAAAATGAAGAGTACGTACTTGACCAAGACCTGGAAGAAGAGACAATACAGGTAGATGGGATAGAATCTTTGGATATACAGGAGTCGGCAGATACCGACAATACAAGTCTGCCTGAACCGGAAATTGTCCCCCCAAAGAACACGGAAGGACTATTTGAAAGGTTAAAAATTGGGCTTAGTAAAACACGTAAAAATATTGGCGGTAAGATCGACAACCTGATCAAAAGTACCAGAAAACTGGATGATGAGTTTTTTGAGGAACTGGAAGATATATTGATTCAGGGTGATGTGGGTATGAATACATCACTTGAGTTAGTTGGGAATATTAAGGCTGCAGCGAAAAAGAAAAAGATTAACCAACCTGAAGAGGTTACTGAACTTATAAAAGATGAGATAGCGAAAGTTTTGGGCTCTACCTCTTCGCCGTTGAATATCTCAGCGGGAAAACCCGCCATAATTTTAGTGGTTGGTGTCAATGGCGCTGGAAAGACTACTTCAATTGCCAAGCTAGCTAACAGATTTAAAAACGAAAATAAACAAGTTATTTTGGCAGCGGGAGATACCTTCCGGGCTGCGGCTATTGATCAGCTCCAGATATGGGCTGACAGAGTGGGAGTAGAGTTGATTAAGCATCAGGAAGGCTCAGATCCAGGTGCGGTAGTCTATGATGCTATTAGTGCTGCTCGTGCACGTAAAGCGGATATATTAATAATAGATACTGCAGGCAGGCTGCAGAACAAAACCAACCTGATGAAAGAAATAGGTAAAGTAAGAAAGGTGATTGAACGAGAAATGCCTGACGCTCCGCATGAAGTACTGCTGGTTTTGGATGCAACTACCGGCCAGAATGCTGTTAGTCAGGCCAAGATATTTGGAGAAGCCACAGGAGTAACAGGTATTGTCCTGACCAAGCTGGATGGTACTGCTAAGGGTGGTATTATTATAGCTGTTGCCAAAGAACTTGATATACCTGTAAAACTGGTGGGAATAGGTGAGAGTCTGGAAGATCTGCGGGATTTTTCGCCTGATATCTTTGCGCAAGCATTGTTTGAAAAATAATCGTTGAAAGGAAGGTAACATAAATGCCCAAAATAGCATTAATCGGTGGAACAGGAGTTTATAATCCTAAACTATTGAATGAGGTAAAAGAGATTATCGAGACTACCAGATACGGTGAAGTTAAGGCAGTCATCGGTAAATACAAAGAAGAAGAAGTCGTATTTATCCCCCGCCATGGTGCGGAACACAGTATACCGCCTCATTTGATAAATTATCGCGCAAACATTATGGCACTAAAGCAGCTGGGAGTCGAGATTATTATTGCTACTGCTGCCGTAGGATCGCTGCATTTTGATCGGAAACCAGGACAATATGTTTTAGCTGATCAGTTTTTGGACTTTACTAAAGTGCGTAAAAACAGCTTTTTTGAGGGCGGGGAACAAGGGGTAATACACTGTGATATGACCGTACCGTACTGCCCGGAGGTAAGAGCAGCGATCAAGAAAGCGGGCGATGAGAGGGGTTTGAAAATTTACAACGGTGGTACTTATGTATGTACCGAAGGGCCGCGTTTCGAAACTGCTGCTGAGATTGAGATGTTTAAACTGCTCGGTGGTCAGGTAATCGGAATGACCAGTGTTCCTGAAGTATGTCTAGCTCGAGAGTTGGGCATGTGTTATGCCAATATATCTATCATAACTAATCATGCAGCAGGTATTTCACCGCATATACTTAATCATGCTGAAGTGGTGGAAGTTATGAGAAACAGCATTCATGATGTCAGGTATTTAATTATGGAAAGCATTAAGTATATAAAAGATATAAGAACCTGTGACTGCACCGCAATATTAAAAGAAACTGGGATGAATGAGCGATGATTCAAACTATTTATTTCGAGGCAGGAGCTGTATATATTCTCGATCAGAATTTGCTTCCTAACCAGGTTAAGTATGAAAGAATTGCCAGTCATGAGGAATTAGCTGATGCAATTAAGAAACTAAAAGTTAGAGGGGCTCCCCTTATTGGAGTAACTGCTGCATTTGGCCTTGCTCTAGCTATGAATAACTACTCAGGCTCTCGGGATAAACTAGAATTCTACTATGGTGAGGCTGAACAACTATTAGCTTCTACTCGTCCTACGGCTGTAAACCTTTTCTGGGCTATAAAAAGAATGAGAATGGTGTTTGACGAGGTGCAGCATACGAATATCGATAGTATCGCTGAGCGGTTGTTGCAGGAGGCTCATCAAATGTATGATGAGGACGTGGCAATTAATAATTGCATTGGCGAAAACGGGCAGAGATTGCTGCCTGATAATGCTCGAGTATTAACCATCTGTAATGCTGGTGCCCTTGCTACATGTGGATATGGAACAGCGTTAGGGGTTATTAGATCTGCTCGTAAACTCAATAAGATCAATCAGGTATGGGCTTGCGAAACGCGTCCGGTATTACAGGGTGCACGACTAACAGTTTGGGAACTTATGCAGGATCAAATACCGGTTACCCTGATAACTGACAGCATGGCTGCATACCTTATGAAACTAGATAAGATTGATGCGGTGATAGTCGGTGCGGACCGGATTGCTGCTAATGGGGATACTGCCAATAAGATCGGAACTTACTCTCTGGCGGTTCTGGCCCGCTGCCATGAGCTGCCGTTCTATATTGCTGCACCTCTGTCAACTATTGATATGAATATATCATCAGGACAGGAAATACCTATCGAAGAGCGAAACCAGGATGAAGTACGCCAGGTATGGGGGAATTATATTACCGTTCCGGAGGTCACAGTTTTTAACCCTGCTTTTGATGTAACTCCTGCCAGTTTAATAAGTGGGATCATAACCGAAGCAGGTGTAATAACTGCGCCCTACAGGGAGGGACTACAGAGGCTAAAAGGGAGATAGAGCGAAATGAATTATTTGAAGGAGCGTCGGGAAGTATTAGATACTGCCCGTGAAATATCTGCATCTCGGATGGTTATTGGCACCTGGGGTAATGTAAGTGTTAAAGTTGGAGATCAGGCCCTAATGTTGATTACTCCCAGCGGTATGAAATACAAAAGCATGACCATAGATGACATTATCCTGGTAGATATGTCGGGTAACATTGTGGATGGACCATGGAAACCCTCATCAGAATCTCCCCTGCATGCAGCGATTTATCAGAATCGACCTGATGTGGCAGCTATAGTCCATGTACATAGTACGTATGCAACGGTTTTCGCAGCAGCGCGCCAGAGCATACCGGTTATATTGGAAGAAACCGCTCAGGTTATCGGACACGAAATATTGACTGCCCCTTATGCTGCTTGCGGAACCAGTGCACTGGCTGATAACGCTGTTAAAACTCTGGGAGCAGGAAGAGCCATACTCCTTGCAAACCACGGTCTTGTAGGAGTAGGTAAAAGCGTCAGTGAAGCTTTGACAGTATGTTATATTACTGAGGAAACAGCTCGGGTTACGTTGTTGGCAAATAGTTTGGGCAAGGTCTACTCGCTTTCATCTGAAGAGGTAAGTATACTAAACCGTAACTTTAGTAGCTACGGGCAGCAAAAGAACTAATTAAACAGGCTATAAGACTGCTTAAAAAAACTAATAAAGTGATAGGAGGCATAGCGGTTGAAGCTGCTTATTGAAAACATAAGTATTGTCCCCATGACGGAAGATAACTTCCTTATCGAAAAAGGATATATTGTCATAGTAGGAAATAAGATTGAGAAAGTAGGAGCGGGTAAGGCTCCACAGGATAACTATGATCAAAAAATAGATGGAACCAACCAACTGGCATTGCCCGGCTTCATAAATACGCATACTCATGCCGCCATGACTCTTTTACGCGGATATGCAGATGACATGCCCCTCATGGAATGGCTGGAGAAAAAGATATGGCCTTTGGAAGCCAAACTTACCGCAGATGATGTTTACTGGGGGACGATGCTGGCCATTGTGGAAATGATTAAATCAGGAACTACATGTTTTGCGGATATGTATTTCTTCATGGATGAGGTAGCCCGAGCTGTAAATCAATCAGGAATAAGGGCTGTTCTGGCCCGGGGAATGGTAGGTGTAGGGCCGGAAAATGAACTGGCCGTATCTCAAAGTCGTGAACTTATTACCAAGTGGAATGGGTCAGGCAACGGCAGAATCAACTTTATCCTGGGGCCTCATGCGCCATACACCTGTCCCCCAGAGTACCTTAAAATAGTTATGGGACTAGCCGAAGAACTAAATGTAGGCTTGCATATACATTTGGCTGAGACTGCGGGAGAGTTTGAAGAGAGTAACCGTATATACGGAAAAACCCCGGTAGCCCAAATGGAGAGCTTGGGACTATTCAACCATAAAGTCATAGCTGCCCACTGCGTACATGTCTCGGATCAGGATATAGAAATACTGGCTAAAAACCAGGTAGGCGTAGTTCACAATCCAGAGAGTAACATGAAACTGGCCAGCGGAGTTGCTCCGGTTCCCGCGATGCTGAAGGCCGGTATCCCGGTTGCTCTGGGTACAGATGGAGCATCCAGCAACAACAATCTGGATATGCTCCAGGAAATACGCACCTGTGCCTTATTACATAAGGTTCATACATTAAATCCTACCGTTATACCCGCTTATCAGGCCCTACAAATGGCAACCACCAATGGCTCAAAAGCTCTAAAACTCGATACAGAAATAGGAAGTATCGAGGTAGGAAAAACGGCTGATGTTATTTTAATGAAAATAAATGAGGCTCATTTTATACCCCGTTACGATTTAATTGCAAATTTGGTGTACTCTGGACAATCCTCCGACGTCAATACTGTTATTATTGACGGCAAGATAATAATGCAGGACAGAGTGATAAAAACCGTAGACGAGCAGGAAATATTGAAGCGAGCGAAACAGATAGCAGCAAAACTAGTGTCCTAGTGTGAAAATGAATAAGCAGACTTTTAGAGGGCCTTTAATTGTAATTTCCCCATGTGCGAAATACAACAATACATTATGCAAACAATAACTGCATGGTATAGCAAGAAGAAAGGGGAAGGAAGAAAGGCTATGTGTATGGAATACTCACTAATTAGGGGAATTTGTCAGGTAAATGTCCTTTTTAAGAGAAAGAATATTTCCATTATAAAACACACTTTACAAATAATGCAATATAAAGTCTCCTTATTTTGATAAACCAATTAATGCTTGCTGTCAGGTACTTTTAAAACGCTGAATATCCTGCTCCGAGTTTTCTATCTACAGCGTATGCCATGATAGAAGACCATTGGGTTAAACGGGAAACGGTTTAGCCTCCCATTGCTGGAAAGGAGCCTAAAAGGAATCTTGGTTAGGATGACTTGTTCATTATGGCGAAGGTCATTATTAGGTGACGTTTTGGTAATGGTATTTTTTTGCCATTGGCCAAACTGAAGGCATATGTTAATCATATTTTAATTATTTGAAAAACTACTCTACTGCTAATAGAAATAGATATACAGGCAGTAATTATTTAAAAGAGAGGAGGTGACATCATGGCAAATTATAAAGATATCATCGCTAATTGTAAAGACAAAAAAGGGGGGATAATTGAAGCTTACCACGCATTACAGAGCGAATTCAATTATATTCCTCGCGAAGCACTGGTGGAAGCAGCACGGGTGTTTGGTATTTCAGAAGCGCAGGCGTATGGGGTAGCTACCTTTTATTCCTATTTGTCCGTAGAAAAACGTGGCAAATACATTATACGTATGTGTGAAAGTGCTCCCTGTCACGTGGCCGGGGCTGATGAATTATTAAAAGCAATCGAAAACCAGCTGGGGATTAAGGTTGGGGAGACTACTCCGGATGGAAAGTTTACTCTGGAGCTAACCGAGTGCGTAGGGCAGTGCCAAGCAACTCCGGTTATAACTATTAATAGTGAACCGATATTTAATGTAACTGCAAAAATTTTGCCGCAGGTTTTAGCTGCCTATAAATAGAGAGAAAGGAGGGGATTGAATGTCTGAGGAAAAGCGAGTCTTATTGGAATATGCTGATAAGATTAATCCTGAGAAGGCTGAAGAATATATTAAAGTCGGCGGATATGCTGGCTTAGAAAAAGCACGTAGAATGGAAGTCAACGATTTGATTCAGGAAGTGAAGAGTTCCGGGCTCAGAGGACGTGGCGGAGCCGGATTTAACGCTGGTATGAAGTGGAGCTTTGTACCCAAGAATGCTGAAATCAAATATGTTGTATGTAATTTGGATGAAGGAGAGCCCGGTACTTACAAGGACCGGATTATCTGTGAAAAGAATGCTCAGGCTTTATTGGAAGGAATGGCTATCTGCGGAGCCGCTATTGGTTCAAAACAGGGTTATATTTACTGCCGGGGAGAATATCCCTTTACAGTTAAACTGCTGAAGAATGCCGTACAGAGCGCTAAAGAATGCGGAGCTCTGGGAGATTTCGACATTGAAGTAAGAATGGGCGCAGGAGCTTATGTTTGTGGAGAGGAAACAGCACTTATCGAATCTATTGAAGGTCACCGGGGAGAACCCAGATTTAAGCCTCCATTTCCTGGAGTTGCTGGACTTTGGGGAGTGCCGACAGTAGTAAATAATGTTGAGACATTTGCCTGCTTGCCTTACATTTTGACCAATGGTGCTCCATGGTTTGCAGGAATCGGTGCAGCCAAATATCCTGGTACCAAAGTAGTAACCTTAACCGGAGATGTAGAGAATCCAACATATTTCGAGGTACCCACTGATTATATGCTGCGCGATGTAATCTATAAGCTGGGCGGGGGAGTAAAAGGCGGTAAGAAATTGAAGGCAGTTCAGGTAGGAGGAACCTCGGGAGCATTTATACCTGAACAGAACCTCGATACCCAGATTGATTTTGATTCGATGGGTTCGATCGGTGCCGCTTTAGGTTCAGGCGCGGTTTTAGTATTGGATGAGACCCGTGACATAGTAGATATTGTAACTAGAATATCCAAGTTCTTTGAACATGAATCTTGTGGAAAATGCAACCCCTGCAGGGAAGGAACGTTCCGTTGCCGGGAGATAATGGAAATGATTAATTCTGGCAAAGGCAGCAAAAAGGATATAGATCGGATATTACTGCTTGCTAAAGTAATGCAGAAGGCGGCATTATGTGGCTTGGGGCAAGCGGCTCCAATACCAATTCAATCAACAATTAAACATTTTGCTCACGAATATAATAGAAAATTTGTTTAGTTTTAGGGAAAGGAGGAAAGATGATGATTAAACTAACGATTGATGGCAAAGAAATACAAGTTCCCAAAGGGACGATGGTTCTGGATGCCTGCCAACAAGCTGGCGCTGACATTCCCACCCTGTGCTATGATCCTGATCTAAGATTAGCTGGATCATGCCGTATGTGCGTAGTAGAAGCCAAAGGAAGACCTAACCTTATGGCTGCCTGTGTAAGCCCAGCTGAGAACGGAATGGTTATTGAGACTGAAAGTTCCGATGTAGTTGAAGCCAGAAAGGTTATCCTGGAATTATTGCTGGCACGCCATAAACTGGAATGCCATACCTGCGACAGGGATGGAAGCTGTAAACTACAGGATTACTGCTATAGATATGGGGTTACCGATACCAGATACGAAGGAGAAGGACCGCATTTCGGTATGGAAGATCCCAATCCCTTCATAAAGAGAGATTATGATAAATGTATAATGTGTACCCGTTGTGTAAGAGCATGTGAAGAGATTACCGGTGCACAGGCTATTAATATCAAGGACAGAGGACATCATGCCAAGATAGCAACCGTTTTTGACGGCAAACTGGCTGATTCTTCCTGTGTATTCTGTGGTCAGTGTGTAATGGTTTGTCCGGTAGGAGCTTTGACTAGTAAGGTTTCAGCCGGAAAGGGTAAGTCATTTCAGACTCATGATGTGCTTACTACATGTACTTACTGTGGTACAGGGTGTACCTTTGAACTGAACGTCAAAGACGATCATGTAGTAGGGGTCACCTCAGTCAGAGATTCTGAATTTAGTCCGGTAAATAAAGGCGCTCTTTGTGTCAAAGGACGCTTTGGGTGGGATTTTATTGAATCCAAGGATAGGCTTACGACCCCGTTAATTCGCGAAGATGGGGAATTGAGACCAGCCTCCTGGGATGAAGCTCTGGACTTCGCTGCCAATAAGATTAAGGCCATAAAAGAAAAAGATGGTCCGGATGCTCTGGCACTATTTTCCTCCGCACGGGCTACAAATGAGGAGAATTATCTGGCTCAAAAATTATTCAGGGCAGCTATAGGTACAAACAATGTTGACCATTGCGCCCGTCTCTGACACTCCGTTACTGTCGCCGGTCTGGGGGCAGCATTTGGTAGTGGAGCAATGACTAACTCAATTAATGAACTGGAGAAGGATGCTACAGCTATTCTCCTAATAGGTACCAATATCACTGAAAATCATCCGGTTATCGGATATAAGGTTCGCAAAAATGTCCGCTTTAATGGCGCTAAATTAATAGTTGCCGATCCTAGAAGAATTGAGCTCAGCGATATAGCTGATGTCGATTTAAGGTTTAGACCAGGTACGGATGTAGCCCTCATAAACAGTTTTATGAACGTCATTCTTGCTGAAGGATTAGAGGACAAAGACTTTATTTCTAAGAGAACCGAAGCCTATGAGGGATTAGTTAAGGTAGTAGAAAAATATACCCCTGAATATGTTGCACCTATATGTGGGGTTGATGCTGAAGATATTAGAAAGGCCGCTCGTATTTATGCAACTGCTGAAAGAGCTTCCATCTGCTATGCAATGGGTGTAACCCAGCACAGTACAGGTACGGATAACGTGAAGACCATGTGCAACCTGGCCTTGATAACCGGTAACCTGGGCAAGCCCGGAACCGGAGTAAATCCTCTCCGTGGACAGAATAATGTTCAGGGAGCATGTGATATGGGAGCCTTGCCGGTAACCTATCCGGCCTATCAGCAGGTTACCAACCCTGAAGTTCGCGAGAAGTTTGAAAAAGCTTGGGGCGTTTCACTTTCACCTAACAACGGCTTAACTATACCGGATGTAGTTGATAAGGCTCACCACGGAGTAATCAAAGGATTAATGGTTTTCGGGGAGAATCCGATGGTAAGTGATCCCGATCTGCATCATGTCGGTGAAGCTTTAGATAACCTGGAACTCTTAATAGTTCAGGATATTTTCTTAACCGAAACTGCCATGAAGGCTGACGTAGTACTGCCAGGCGTAACCTTTGCCGAAAAGAATGGTACCTTTAGTAATACAGAAAGAAGGGTACAAAGAGTTCGTCAGGCGGTTACCCCCAAAGGCGATGCCCGTCCAGATTGGCAGATCCTGTGTGAATTATCGACCCGAATTGGATACCCTATGAGTTATAACTCTCCTGAAGAGATTTTTGAAGAAATAAGGAAAGTTACTCCTTCATATGCAGGAATATCTTATGATCGTATTAATAAGACCGGTATCCATTGGCCCTGCCCGAATGAGGAGCATCCAGGGACACCGATACTGCACGGGGAAAAATTTAATCGGGGATTAGGTTTATTCCATGCCGTCGAGTTCAAGGAAGCCTATGAACTTCCGGATGAAGAATATCCATTAATTCTGTCTACCGGACGCAGTTTATTCCATTATCATACTGGGACGATGACTAGAAGAGCCAGCGCTCTCAATGAATTCATGCCTTCCAATGAAGTGCAGGTAAATCCTGAGACTGCTGCCAGGTTAGACATCGCTGATAATGAAATGGTTAAGTTAGTTTCTCGTCGGGGCAGCATCACTGTTAAAGCCCATATAACTGAGATGGTACCAGATGGGGTTGTATTTACCTTCTTCCATTTCAGCGAGGCTGCGGCTAACGTATTAACCCATACAGAAGCTCTTGATCCGGTTGCAAAGATACCGGAATATAAAGTATCAGCCGCCCGGATAGAGAAGATCTAGTACAAATAGAACAAATTAAAAGACCGGATAGCTTTTAAGCTACCCGGTCTTTTTATCTCTATAAGCTTAATCCCGCGCTGCCTTTAAGTAGTACGGGGATGGTTCTCTTTTTAATCTTCTCTTTAATCTATTATTTCAAACCATTAATCATTGTCATGGTTGGTATAACCCTTTTCTTGAGCTAGTATATCCAGGTATATAGTCTCAACATTAGCTATAAATAGGTCAGTTTTCATGCCTTTCGGCCGTTCATCAAAGGTCTTGAGATAACCTTTACATTCTTCACATGTATAAACCTGATAGGCTGTATCGTTCTCTACGGCTAAATACTGAATCGTGTCTGGGTTGTCATTGCCGCAGTATACGCAGTAAAGGTTGCGTGTTTCCCATTCAGTAAAACAGCGGTCACAAAACATAAACCTGCGTCCGTCCGTTGCTCTGAGGCGGCTAATATGCGATTTAGTCCCGCAGAACGGGCAGATAGTGGCAAAGTTCCAGGAGCGAAAATCGTCTTCAGCTATGGCAGAATAATAAGGTTCAGCCCAAAGTCTGAGAAATGGTCGAAGTGAATGATCAATAGTGAAAATTAATAATTCATTCGAAATTTCCAAACGAGCTGATAACTCTGAAAAATACTTTTGATCTTCTTCCAACAGTTTGATTGGCAGAAAGCTGAAATCTAACTGATCAATATTATCCAATATCTTGTCCAATGCTGCTGCGGTTTCAGATCTGTATTCTTTTATTAATACTAATAATTCTTTGTATACTTCTTTGTAAAGACCTCCATCAAGTTCAAACTCAACAGACCCGATAATCGGATTATTACTTTCGGCCAATATCTTTGTAGCGTCTAATTTGACAGGGGTATAAGCCTTTTTCAATTTGAACTGTTGTTTATTCTGCCATGTTTCCAGGTTCTTGTAAAACTCTACATAACCTTCGGGTAGGCTTACCGGGACCTGTTTATTCATAATATTCGCACTCCTTTAATTAAAGAAGGGGAGTGTAACTCCCCTTCTTTAGAATTATGCATTTATACGGGAATTATTCGGATTTAGCTTTATCCCCATAGGTCTCTTCATACCATATAGCATGATGGTGTTTAGCCCAATCGGTTCTGACGGTACCTTTCCACATACCCCAGAAGGATTCACCGGAACCCAGATGGAAAGAGCCCAGATAACCATGCATACATACCATAACAGTGGAGAATATCATGGCTAAATCATGAACCGGGTAACAGAATCTTACCAGACCAGCCGGGAACAATGCCGGGAACCACATGATATATCCGCTTAAGACAAGCAGTATAACCATAGTTGGCGTTACTACCGAGTTCATTTTTTCCCCGCCATTAAATCTGGTCTGAGGTGCGATTTTAACCTTAAAGCCTAAGAATTCAAAGGGAAATACCATAAGGAATTTAATATCATTTATTCCAAAACGGAATATATCCTTTACCCATTCTATTACGCCCATGAAACCAAAAACTACACCGAAACCTAACATTAAAGTCATACCTACAGCAGCGATCCGGTGAACCAGGCCTGCGCCGCGGTATCCACCAAATATAGCAGCCAGCCAGTCAACCCCGCCTAAGAACAGAGCTAAACCAGTAAAGAGGCAGAGCAAAAAGGTCACAGTATGTCCCCAGTGGGTAATACGAGCAACGGCATTAAATCTCTCTACCCGTTCAACATCTCCTTGGTATTCTGGAATCCATTGCATTACTCATGACCTCCTTCCGCATGATCTTTATTTTTATTGGCCAATACTCTGTTTGTAACAAAGCTGATAGCCGATGCACCGAGAGCTATTGGTATAAGCCATCCAGCATAAGGCTGAACCCAATCCTGCCATACCCAGGTATTTGCGGATACTTTAGGATCAACCGGCAGATCAAACTTATCAGGAGTGTCAGTTAATACATAGAGCATATTAGTTCCGCCCGCTTCGAGCTTGCCGTAAATGGTAGCACGGGGGAAGCCATTGGCTCTGAGGAATTTAACTCTTTCTTCAGCCTGCTCTAATAATTCATCGCGATAGCCGAAGGTGAGTGCACCAGCTACACAAGTTCTGGCACAAGCTGGTTTTAAGCCTTCATTTACCCGTTCTATACAGAGGGTACACTTTGTAATAGTATCGGTATGTTTCCGATACTTTGGTATTTCAAAGGGGCATGCATAGCTGCAATACTGACAGCCAATACACTTATTCGGATCCTGTACAGTAGCACCCCATTCGGACTTGGTATAAGCCTTTTTGGGACATACCTTCATACATTCGGGATCCAGGCAGTGCATGCACTGCCGTTTTATGAAGTTCCAACGCACACCATCAACCGGATCTTCATGCTCGATAAATTTGATTATAGTAAAGGTGTTGCCATTGGTATCTTCATGAGTACAATAATTACCCTTAAAAGGTTCTATTACTGCCGGAAGCTGATTGGAATCTTTACAGGCTACCAGACAACCACGGCACGCAGTACATTTACTAACATCATATAAATTTGCCATTAATCTTGCCATACTTAAGCCCTCCTTATATCGCAAAGCCAGGCTTTGTATTCTGGAATCATGGTGTTAGCATCGCCGACATGCGGGGTTAGACGGTTTGCCGGGTCTCCGGTGGCATAGCCTTTGAAACCATACTGCCACAGTGCTCCAACCATGTGTACTTCTTTTCCGTCAACTATATAAGGCTTAATACGCTTGGTTACGCAGGCAACAGCTTCAATATCGCCTCTGGTAGTCGATACGATTACATTGTCGCCATTTTCTATGCCTCTTAGTTTACCTAACTCTTCACTAATTTCTACAAACATATTGGGCATAAGTTCTGCCAGCCAGGGCAGGTTACGGGTCAGGGCTCCAGTCTGCCAGTGTTCAACTACACGGTAGGTAGTACCAACAAACGGATACTGCTCGACCTTACCTAGTTTATCGGGTTCCCAGATCTTGACAGCCGGATTCACAGGCTGGCTGTTCAGCAGATTCTTAACCGGGCTTTCCCATGGTTCATAGTGCTCTGGGAATGGTCCTTCCTTCAAAGAGTTCTTGGCAGCGAAGAAACATCCTGTGCCTTCAGGTCTCATAAGGAATGGATTTGCCTTCCCGGGAGGACTCGTCTTTTGGGTATCACAAACATCGTCGCCCACCCATGCTCCAACAACTTCAGGTTTCTTAGGATCAGCAATAGCTGTGGGATCCCAGTGAATTAATACACGGTCAGCGTCACCCGGCCAGGGAGTTACACCATCGGGTGATATTGAACAATGGTTATACACTATGCGGCGGTTAACCGGCCATGCCCAGCCCCACTTGGAATAGAGACCCAGACCAGTCTTGGAATTATCCTTATTAATACGCCACATCGGCTTATAATCCAGTGAACCATCAGCTTTGGTTGTCATCTGACCACAGTAGATCCATACTCCGCAGGCAGTGCTGCCATCATCTTTAAGAGATGCAAAACCAGCACTAATCGGCTTGCCGTCTGCAACTGTATAGCCACTGTATTCATAACCTACTTTAATGGGCTCAGGTTCATGACCTTCTCCATAACCCCAGGTCATGTTCTTAATGGGGTCATCTTGAGGTTTAGTGCTGTCCTTGTAGAGCTTTTGAATACCCTTGGCCATCTCATCAATGATCGCAAGGTCAGACTTGGATTCACCGACCGGCTCGGCACCTTTCCAGCGATACTGAGTCCAGCGACCGGTATTGATTGCAGTACCTTCTTTTTCATACACTGCACAAGCAGGCAGGAAGAAAACTTCAGTCTGAATATCCTTAGGAGTCTTTTTCTCCATATGGAAAGTGCCGCCATGGGGCCTTTCCCATGCTTGATAAGTCCAGAAATCAGCTGTCTCATTTAACCATAAATCACAACTGACCATCCACTTAAGGTTGCAAAGGGCAGCTTGTTCTTTATTGGCATTGGGACCGCCGACTACCGGATTGGTACCCATTACAAACAAACCTTCGATTTCTTTCTTGTACATAGCTTCGAATAGAGCAATATGAGAATAATTCTTCTTTGAGTCGCGTTTGGGCAGGTAATGATAGGCAAAATCATTTTCCTTAGTAGCGGCATTGCCATACCATGCCTTCAAAGTGCTTACAACCCACTTGGAGGTATTAATTTTAAAACCAGAGTTCGGGAAACCTTTTGTAACTGCTTCTCTAAACTCATCCATGTTAGCGGCTGGAAGATTAGCAGCTCCCGGGGTAACAGCTTTAACAAAAGAAATCAGGTCTTTATTTGTTCCAGTATTCATGGGAGAATCAATATAGCCAGGTATAATATGGAACAATAAAGCCATGTCAGTTGCGCCCTGTACGTTATTCTCACCACGCAGCGCATTAATACCTCCACCGGCGCGGCCCATATTTCCCAGTAAGAGCTGTACATTTGAATAAGATTTAACGTTCTGGCTGCCTACTGTGTGCTGGGTTGTACCCATTGCATACAGTATAGTTCCGCATTTATTCGGTGCACCAGTGGATGCAAAGAGTTTAAGGACCTCTAAATACTTGTTCTTAGGTGTTCCGGTAATTTTGCAAACAGTATCCACATCATACCGTGAAAAGTGTTTAGCCATCAGTTGGAAAACACAACGGGGATTGGATAAAGTCGGGTCTTTTAATGGTAAACCGTCTGGGCCATACTGGTAGTCCCAGGTTTTAGTATCATAAGCTCTCTTGGCGGCATCGTAACCTGAGAAAAGACCATCCTTGAAATCAAATCCATCCGCAATCAGGTAAGATGCGTTGGTATAGGCAGAAACATATTCCTTATGATATAAATTGTTTTCAATAATATATTTTACCATTCCGCCCAAGAAGGCAATATCGGTTCCTGACCGCAGTGGGGCATACAGATCAGCTATAGCTGAAGTACGGGTAAAACGGGGATCAACGTGAATAATCTTAGCACCCCGAACTCGCCGAGCTTCCCCTAACCATTTCATTGTTATGGGATGGTTTTCAGCCGCATTACTGCCCATGATTAAAGCAACATCTGTATTCTTAAGGTCAACTACATGATTAGTCATAACACCCCGACCAAATGCTGGTGACAAACCTGCCACCGTAGCGGAGTGTCAGATACGGGCCTGAGTTTCGAGATATACGACTCCGAGAGAACGCATCAGCTTGCTGTGCAAGTATGCTTCCTCATTATCCAGGCCTGAACCTCCTAACGATGCGATTTTTTCGGTTCGGTTAACTATAACTTCACTGCCGTCAATCTTTTCCTTATGAATGAAGCTCTTATCTCTGGTGTCCTTCACTCGCTTGGCAATTTCAGTTATCATCCATTCCCAATCTTTTTCTTCCCATTTGTCACTTCCAGGTGCGCGGTACAAAGGTTTCTGTACCCGCTTAGGATTGATAACCTGTTCTCCGGTTTCCTCATCGTAAATCTCTCTAAGGTTAAACATTGCGGCACCCTTGGCACAGGCTGCACCCCGGTTGATTGGATTGTCAGGATCTCCTTCAACACTGAGAAGTTTGACAAACTTACCGGCTGCATCCCTTTCCGAATAAACCAGGAAGCCACAGCCAGAGGCACAATACGGACAGACAGTTGGCACTGGTTTTACATTTTTAATCCGTAAAGTCTTGGCTGCTGATGCTGCAGCTTCCATGTTAAACCCGAGGTCTGCTACGGCCAGGGCTGCTGCGCTCGCACCGGTTACCTTAAAGAATTGTCTACGGGTAACCTTCATAGAAATAACACTCTCCTTTCCACCTTCAAAATGTCCAGAAATTATCACTAACCCAGTATAGCACCCTTAAAAAAAATGAAAACCTATTTTTTAAATGCTTGGACTGATAGAAACACGAGGAAAACTAGAAATTACCAGCCTACTTGCGATGGATACTGATATCTAGGCAAATAATCGACATATTCCCCAAATATTTACCACCTCCGTGTGTGGGGATTTGAAAATATTTATTGCACCTTACCGGATCAAGTAAGGCCCAATGACTTAGAGTTCTACGTACACCCTAATATGCAGCTCTTAACGCTCAAACTGCTTATCCAATGAAGACTTCGACAAATAAAGTAAAATCCCTGCAAATATACAAATGCAAGGATTTATATAAATAAAAGTTATGGAATAAACAACTAAAGGTTATTGCACATCATTTGCAGACTGTTCATAAATTTTTAGTCCTGACTGATCAAGCTCATAACCACCAAATGCTGTTGTTCGGGTTCTAAATTGGGGGCTCTCAATCGCGGCCAGCAGGCTGATAAGTTGTTCATTGCTCAGCAAATCTGGCAGGATGCAAAGATCATACCGTTCCACCTCAATAGGAATAAAATCGAGATCCATTACCTTTGCGCTGGCGTAGATAGCTAATCCAGTATCACATCCATCGTTTTTAACCGACGCAGCAACTGCAAGATGTGTATATTCCTCCCGGTTATATCCATTTATATCTTCAACAGCTATTTTTTCCCGAGCTAAAAGATAATCCAGGAGCAATCTAGTGCCGGCTCCCTTTTGACGGTTGATATAACGCACATCGGGTCGGGTTATATCTTGTATGCCTTTAATATGTAAAGGATTACCTTTCTTAACTACCAGACCCTGCTGGCGCTTGACGAGATTTATTAAAAGTACTCTTTCATGAGGCAGGTACTTTTTAAGATAACTTATATTATAATCACCATTATTATGGTCAAGCAGGTGTATGCCAGCACAATGGGTTTCTCTTCTGCGCAGGGACATTATGCCGCCCATACTTCCTACGTTGGTAGATACCATGCGTATACCATGTTCCTTTTGCAGTATATCAATTAAAAAATCTATAGACATATCGTGACTGCCCAAACAAACCAGGGTATTATCAATTACCTGCTTGGACCTATTCAATATCACTTCACATCTGGCTCCAGCATCCAGCCCTTCATTGCCTCTGGGAATATGAACTACGCCGTCAGATTTTACCAGAATACTGCTCAATCCAGCGCCTCTGTTAAGAGGGTATGCGATAGCACGTTCAGATATTCTTGCTATATTTACATTTACAAACTCATCAACCCCTGCATGGGAAGGAAGTTTCCTGGAAATAGAACATTCCATAGTGAGGGGTTCGGGCGCTAACTGGCCCATCTTCTTAAATAGGATGGGTTTGGCAAAAAGGGAAAAAATAAGCTGGGCAGAAATGGGGTATCCGGGTACGCCGATAACAGGTTTATCGTCGATTATACCCAAAATTGCAGGCTTACCAGGCCGAGTGGCCAGACCATGGACTATCAGGTGACCCAGTTCCTGTACAATAGCAGAGGTATAATCTTCCCGGCCAGCTGATGAACCGGAACAAATAACGATGAGGTCTGCCTTGTTGCGGACATCATTTACAGCCTGGCGGATTAAATCTTTATCGTCTATGACAATATCATGACGCAAACTCTCAACTCCCCACTGCTGACAGAGGGCAGCCAGCATGCGGCTGTTAGATTCCACTATATCTCCGGGGGCCATATTCTCGTTCGCTGCCTCGATGATTTCTGTACCAGTTGGAATAATAGCTACAACTGGTTTTTTAATTACCGGCAGCCGATTAATGGAAGCAGTTCTAAAGGAAGCAATTTCATAAGGTCCAATCGGGGTAAGACTGGGAACAATCATATCCTGTTCAACCAGGTCTTCGCCGATTGAGCGAATATGCTGCCAGGGAACGGCAGGCTTAATAATTTGCACATAATCATTTATAAAGTTTACATCTTCTATCATTATAACTGCATCGTATGGTGCGGGCACATAATCTCCTGTATCCACCACTAAAATATCATTTAGGGGGATGTTTACGGGGTTTACCTCGGTGGCATGGTAGGTAGAAGCTGCCTGCACAGCTATACCGTCCATAGCTGAGGCTATATAATGAGGGGAGGACCTTCGTGCCAAAACCGGTTCAGCAGTCCATCTCCCCAATGAACCCAGCACGTCAACTTCTTCGCTCTCTAATTGGAACCAATTACAGTCATTAAGATGCTTAAGAAATAAATCAGAAGCCTTTTCTAAGGGCATGTTCTCTATATAAACATTTCTAGCCAATCCGATTCCTCCCTGCAGTGGTTATGTTTATATTTTTATGCTATTTGTGTGAATATCTCCGTTTAAGTATAATTGATATTAAAATAAAATGAAAACGGGACAAGGAGGACGGCAATGCCAGAGTTCCTAAAAGTATTGACTTATCAAAATGCTCGACAGTTGCTAGAGAAACACTTTCCTGCTAGGAAGATTGAATATTTACCCCTGGAAATGTGCAATAACAAAGTCTTGGCCTTGGATATAACCAGCCCTCAGGATATGCCTTCATTTAATCGGTCAACCGTAGATGGTTATGCGGTTAGAGCAGAGGATACTTTTGGCAGCAGTGAATCTCTGCCAGGTATGATGGATTACATTTCTGCAGTACAGATGGGGCTTGAGCCGCTATTTAAGATTGAAAATGGTCAATGTGCGTGGATTCCCACCGGGGGTATGCTGCCGTCAGGCAGTAATGCAGCGGTAATGGTCGAATATACAGAGAGGTTGGGCGAGGATACTATATTAGTATCCAGGCCTGTAGCTCCCGGAGAGAATGTAATGCAAAAAGGTGAAGATATTGGTAAGGGAGCGATAATATTTTACAGCGGTAAAATCTTAAAAGCACAGGAGATTGGGCTACTGGCGTCTCTGGGAATAGATCGTGTTCCCGTATTTAAGCCTTATCAGATTGGTATATTATCAACTGGTGATGAGATTATTCCCATTAATCAAATTCCTGCTACGGGTCAGATAAGAGATGTGAACTCGTATTCTATAGCGGCTGCTTTGGAGTCCTGCGGTGCTTTGCCAAGACGTTATCCGTTAGTAGAGGATAATTTTACTTCTTTGCGAAAATCAGTAGATACTGCATTAAAAGAAAATGATGTATTGATAATGTCAGGAGGCAGTTCGGTTGGAACTGCAGACTATTCTGTGGAAGTTATGTTATCGTATCCTGATTCCGAAATGTTATTTCATGGTATAGCAGTTAAACCTGGCAAGCCCACCATAGGTGTCAGGGTAGGGGAGAAGATAATTATCGGGTTACCTGGTCATCCGGTTTCTGCATTAATGGTATTTCATATTTTGTGTGCCCCGATCATTAATCCTGCTTCAGTACGACAGATTGATGCGAAAATTACGGTTAATGTAGCTTCCCAGCCGGGCCGGGATGACTTTGTCCCCATACAGTTCCTGGAAGATGAAGGAGGAGTAAGCGTTAAACCATTGCTGGGCAAATCGGGTCTGATGAGTATCATTGCCCAGGCAGACGGCTATGTTCATATACCTTATGAAAAACAGGGCATTATAGCAGGGGAGATGATAAAGGTAAACCTGTTTTAATAGACACTGGGAACTATAGACGCGGACGGACGCGGACTTATATGACTTGCACAGAATATCATTCTATTAGGAACTAACGAGTGAGGGGTATCTACCCAGATACCCCTCCTATATGATTATAATAAGTTATTATTCTATTATTGATGGCGCAAGGCAAGAACCGTCCCCAGTTGCGCAAAGAATATAAAGGACGAGGGTATCCAAATAAATATCTCTCGTCCTAATTTCCTGACCAGATAATTAAAAAAGTCCGCGTCTATCGTTCTACTGCGATTATCTCTTTAATTCCTCCAGCAGATTGCCAACCAATTCCTTTCTGAATTCTTCTATTCTTGCAAAATCCATGGCCGGGACATAATTTGTTTCTAATTCATCATGCAGGCTTTTAGCATTTCTTATAAATGCTATAGCTTCCTGCAGGCCATTTTGGAAACGAGCCTTCGCAGCCGATAATTGTTCACTGTAAGATCCAATGGCCCTGCCGTCTAAAAACTGATCGAAATCCAGCATACGTTTATATTTGCGCACTTGCAGATTTTTTTCGTAATCAACTATATACCCGCTTACATCCAGGATGGCAGTTTTATTTTCGGGAAGAATTATAAGATCTGTATTAGTAGGATCAAAGGGGCAATGATATATTTCACTGTAGATACTATTTAATCTCAGCATATCCTCTATATGTTTGAAAAGGTCTTTAACTCCAGAACAAGGACTTCCTTTCACAGCGAAAATTGCCCAATTGTTTTCTATAAGAGTTTCCACTCTACTGACTATGCCTTCTGGTGTCAGAGCAGCAGCGAAGAGGTGGCGGGCAGGTTGGGCGGCTTTAGGGGCATGTTGAATAAAGTCACTAGTAAGGGCAAGTATATTACGGTTTACTGCTGTAGAATCCACTGCCTCGGGGTGATACGAACTCCATTCCCACCAGGCTGACTGTGCTTCCTTCAACCGGTTATAAGCTCGGTTAAAATTCATTCCTATTTGTCTAGTAAGCTGAATAATATTTTTCTTATTGCTCATAATCTTTTCGGCATCCCAGAAATCACCCATATTAACTATCCAATCAACAGCCCCTGGGAAACGGGGATCTACTATATGGGGAGCAGTACCATCCACCATGCATAGTTGACGATCACCAGCCACTACACCATCTAGTGAGTTGTTGTCTGATGAACACCAGTGATATTCAATGTCAATTCCCTGTTCGCTAAGTTCCTGGGCAACCATTTTCATAAAGGTAGATTTACCTACGCCGGGTCCCCCTTTGATCACAATTTTATTGTGAGCGTCATAAGGTACAATATGATCATAAAAAGAATAGAACCCATAACAGGTATTTCCTCCAGGATACATATGTCGAATTTTTGCCAAACCAAACACCTCCAAAATATTAAATTATATTCATGACTTCTATAATCTATATGTTGGAATACTGATAAATCCTACAGGAATATTGTGGCAAACAGGAGATAATGATTAAACTAAAAAACAGGCGAATCTTACGATCTCGCCTGTCGGACTATTGGTAAAACCGCCCGTTGTAACAGAGCGGATGTTTATAACTTAGGATAAAACCTCCTATTTATTGCTTAGGCTGATATCCAGCATTACCCAGGGCGGTTTTCATCTGCTTTTTCATTTCATCAATATATACTCGATAAAGTTTGGCCTGCTCCGTTTGTTCTTCCGGTGTGAGGCCGATATCTTTCTTTTTTCTTGCCAGTTCATTTATACGTAACTGAAATTCTTCCTGCATGTTATCATCTCCCTATATACAAGTATAAGATAAATATTACACTTTTAGGAATTAAAATATACAATTATTATCAGTACATCTAAACTTGGATTTGCAGACTACATTCCGGTTTCTAAATAATCAGGTTCTGGGGAGGACATACTGTGTTGTTAAATAGTATATGGGAGTTTCATGAGTGCGATGGTTCTATCGCCAAAGAGATATGCCGGCATCTAGGGGTTTCAATGGTTACATCCCGATTATTGGTCCAGCGAGGTATCAATGGAGTTGAAGAAGCTCGAAATTTCCTTCATACCGATTTAGATAATCTGACAGATCCCTTCTCTATGCGGGGTATGGCTCCAGCTGTGGAACGGATCAGGAAAGCTATAATATCTGGTCAAAAAGTAATAATCTATGGTGACTATGATGTTGACGGAGTTTGCAGCATTGTTATCTTGAAGGAATGTCTTGAATTTCTTGGGTGCCAGGTGGATTATTACGTGCCAAATAGATTCAGCGAAGGCTACGGTTTAAATAAAGGGGCGGTAGAATCACTTGCCAGACAGGGATATGAGCTTTTGATTACGGTAGACTGCGGCATCAGTTCGGTGGAAGAGACAAAATTGGCTATGAGCATGGGTATGGATGTAATCATTACTGACCATCATACTCCCCCACCGCAACAGCCTCCTGCTCTGGCGATAATTAATCCGAAAAATGATATGTTTAGGGAAATTGTTAACCTTGCGGGAGCAGGGGTGGCTTTTAAGCTTGCAGCTGCACTAGCGGTTGAAAATATATCGGGGGAAAGAGTAAAAGAGTGGCTGGATCTTGTTGCGGTGGCTACAGTGGCTGACATCGTACCTTTATTGGATGAGAACCGGATTCTGGTTAAGTATGGTTTACGTGTTCTAGAAAACACAAAAAGGCCAGGGTTAAGGGCTTTGATCCGCGAAACCGGATTGGAAGGGAAACCTATACAGAGCTGGCAGGTTGGATTTGTCCTTGGGCCCCGGATAAACTCTGCTGGACGACTGGAATCAGCTCGGATAAGTATTGAATTATTGACCTGTCAGGATGAACAAGAGGCATCTGAGAAGGCTGCTCTGCTTTCTAAATTAAATAATGAGCGTAGGCTAATCGAGGAAGGTATTTACCAAGAAGCTTTAGCGCAGGTAAAGAGCGGCCTAACTATTGAAGAGGAGCCAATTCTGGTAGTAGAAGGAGAAGGCTGGCATCAGGGTGTTATAGGAATAGTAGCTTCCCGCCTGACGGAAGCTTTTAATCGTCCAGCAATAGTAATATCCTGGGAAGGGAATATGGGAAAAGGTTCGGCTAGAAGTATTGGCGGCTTCAATCTCTATGAAGCTTTAAATCAGGCAGAATCTTTTATGCTGGAATTCGGTGGTCACAAAATGGCTGCTGGGTTGAGTATCAGCCGGGATCAATTAAGTAGTTTTAAAGCAGCACTAAAGCATTACGCCGGTGAAAGGCTTATTACATTTGAACGCTATAAGCGCTACCAGGCAGATATGGAAATAGAGGAAGAAGATATTCACCAAAAACTGATGGATGAAATGGAAATCCTACGTCCCTTTGGTGAGGGGAACCCAGTTCCTCGTTTCGTTCTGCGGGCTAGTACGATCAGCAGTCCGGCCTGGGTGGGCAGCAAACGGACACATTTAAAATTCAGAACTGGTACAAACAATATAGAGGCGATTGCCTTCAACCTAGCTAATATGACTGACTACCCCCTGCAAAGTTGCGGACAGGATTTGCTTTTTGAACTGGATGTGAACGACTTTCGCGGCAAGAAAAACCTGCAGCTTAAAGTTAAGGATCTTAAAGCTGCGTTTGTTCCTGACCGGCCAACTGAGGAAGAAAATAATTCGATCCGTTTGAAGAGGGCTATTAGGCGGGCTGTTGAGGAAATAAGAGAAAAGCGGCCGGTACTTTTCGTATATCCAGCTTACCGCAGCCTGGTAAAACATCAGGCCGTATTAGAGTATTTTTTTAATAAACATAACGTGCGGCCGATTCACGGACATCTAAATCTGGAGGGAAAACTGCTGGCCCAAAAACAGCTGGCACAGGGCGCCGGCATGGTGTTCCTTATTACCCGGTCTTTTCTGCAATATTTTCAGAATAGCTTTAGCTTACCAGCTAATCTGCGTTTCATGGTAAGAATGTGGCCAATTGCCGGACAGGATGAGGATTTGTTAAATCTCGGCAATTGCGATATAGAAACAATAGAGCGAATGGATAAATTTAGTCTGTACCGCAGCCGTGAAATTGCTGACAGAGGGAGAGTTGTGGTATATGCCAATCTTTCTAAAACGGTAAACCATTTAAATAATCATCATCCCGGTATCAACATTGAGTCTGGGCTTATGGATATGAGACAGCGGAGAGCAGTTCGCAAGCTTTATATGGGCAACGCGAAGGGAGTACTGCTGAGTGATGGTACCCACACAGCCGGTTGGCCTCATATCAGCGAAATAGATGAAATAATTCTGGCAGATTCTCCATTAGGTTGGTATGAACTGGCCTCAGTTACTGATTACCTGAGTTCAAGTGAAGGGTTAAGGATAGGAGTTACATTCGAAAAAACAAGTCTGGAATACAATCGAGATTTTTTAAACCGCTTATACCCGAATATAGATACAGTTCAGGAATTTCTTTCATACTATATCAAATATACACCCGGTTCAAGCAGGGTAAAGGTTGATGAGCTGGTATCAAACATCGGTATTCACCTCAATAAAAAGTATTCACGGCTTGAAATACTGTCGGCATTGCGTATTCTAGCCGATTTAGGGTTGTGTCGGTTCGAGAAAAGCGGTAGTATTATTGCAATAAACTTTGTGAATGCTGAAAATTCGGCAACCAATATATGCAACACCCCTTATTATCTGGAAGGCCTGGCTGAGAAACAGGTACTGACAGAATGGGAGATGAAGCTGAATAATTCATTGGTATGGTGATATAAATGGGGCCTCAAACGATACTTGACCGCGTAAAAGAATATGATCCCAAAGCTGATTTCGATTTAATTGCTAAGGCATATAATTATGCGGTAATTGCGCATGGGGATCAAAAAAGGATATCCGGTGAGCCCTATATTATTCATCCGGTTGAAGTAGCCCTTATTTTAACCGAAATTGAAATGGATAGCGCTTCGATTTGTGCTGCGCTCCTGCATGATGTAATAGAAGACACTCATTTTAACTTTCAAAATCTGGCAGATGAATTTGGTGAAGAAATCGCTCTGCTGGTGGATGGGGTAACCAAACTCAGTCGGATAGACTTTAAATCTCGTGAAGAAGCTCAGGCTGAAAATCTACGCAAGATGTTTATTGCTATGGCTAAAGACATAAGGGTCATACTAATTAAACTAGCCGATCGCCTCCACAACATGCGCACCCTAAATTATCAACCGGAACATAAACAAAAGCAAATAGCGCGTGAAACTATGGAGATTTTTGCACCTCTGGCTCACCGCCTGGGTGTATTCAAATTTAAATGGCAGCTTGAAGATCTTGCCTTTTTATACCTGGAACCGGAGATGTATTATGAAGTGGCCCAAAGACTCAGGACCAAACGCAAAGAAAGAGAAGAATATGTAAATGCCTTGAAGAAGCAGATAAGAGATGGGCTTGAGCAGATTGGTATTGAAGGAGATATAGCGGGAAGACCTAAAAATATCTACAGTATCTACAAGAAAATGATCAAACAGAACAAACCTATTGATGAGATCTATGATAAAATCGCTATTCGTGTTGTGGTAGATAATATTCCCGCCTGTTATGGCGTATTAGGTATTATTCATACCATATGGAAGCCGCTGCCCGGTAGATTTAAGGATTATATTGCTACCCCAAAACCCAATATGTACCAATCTTTGCATACTACGCTGATTGGACAGGGCGGAGAACCTTTTGAAGTACAAATTCGGACCTGGGAGATGCATGCTACTGCGGAATCAGGTATAGCAGCCCACTGGCATTATAAAGAAGCAGGCAATCCTAAAGACCGGGACAAAAAGTTTGAAGAGAAGCTTTCATGGCTCCGGAGGATATTGGAATGGCAACAGGATGTAAACGATAATTCGGAGTTTATGGAATCCTTAAAAACAGATCTTTTTGACGATACAGTTTTCATTTTTACTCCCAAGGGTGCAGTTATTGAGCTGCCCAAAGGCTCCTGCCCGGTGGATTTTGCTTACCGGGTGCATACTGAGGTGGGGCATAAATGCACTGGCTCACGGGTTAACGGTCGTATCGTCCCGCTTGATTATCAGCTTAGTAACGGCGATATTGTGGAAATTATAACTTCTAAAAATTCTAACGGACCTACCCGTGGGTGGCTGAATTTTGTAAAAACATCCTCCGCCCGCAGCCGTATCAAAGCTTGGTTTAAAAAGGGACAGCGCCAGGAGAATATCATTAAGGGTCATGAATTACTTGAAAGCGAGCTTAAAAAAAGGCACCTTGACCCCAAGGAATTATTGAGGGAAGCTAAATTGGCTGAAATTTTGGGCCGTTTTTCACTTGCGGCAGTGGATGATTTATACTCTGCTGTAGGCGACGGCAGCCTAACTGTCAACCAGGTTGTTAATAAAATTAAGGAAATCTATTTTCAGAATACGCAGGTAGAGGATATCATCAACGTTCCCGCCAGCATACAGTCCGTACCTGTTCGAGAAAGGGAAACCACCGCCCTTAAAATAAAAGGGGTTGATGATGTAGTTATTAGGCTGGCGCATTGCTGTAATCCCTTGCCAGGTGATGAAGTCTTGGGCTACATTACCAGGGGACGTGGAGTATCCGTACATCGGCAGGATTGCCCCAACCTGCAGAATTATCTGCGTAATGAGAATGGCAGAATAATGGAAGTTGAATGGGCTAACGACAGAGGTGTATATATAGTAGAACTTGAGGTGGATGCTATCGATAGACCTCGGTTGACATCTGATGTGATAACTGTTATTGCTGATATGAAAATACCTGTAAACTCCGTATTTTCACGAGTTACAAAAAATGGCCTGGCAGTAATGAATATAAAATTAGAAGTTATGGATATTGGACACCTGAATGCTGCAAAGCAGAGAATACAAAAGGTAAAAAGTATTATTGAGGTTAGAAGGGTGTTGCCTGGGGAGACCAGAGGCGAATAACCCTGGATAAGCACCGGAAGAGCCGGTAGAAATATATTGGGAGGTTGTATTGCAGTGATACTAATGGGTATGGAAATCAGTACCATGGGAGAAAACTGTTATATAGTAGGATGCGAGGAAACACGTGAGGTAGCAGTTATTGATCCGGGAGGAAATGCACGGGGTATTGTTAATCTTCTAAAAGAAAACGATTTGAAGGCTGTATATATCATAAATACACATGGGCATATCGATCATATAGGAGGCAATCGGGGGGTAAAAGAAGCCACGGGAGCTCAGATCCTTATCCATGAACAAGATGCCAAAATGTTGGTTAATCCTGCTTCAAATTTCTCGTTTCTTATGGGGACTAAAGTTACCAGCCCACCCGCTGATAAATTTCTAAAAGATGGCGAAAAGATTAAAATTGGCAGTACAGTTGAACTTGAAGTCATTCACACTCCCGGTCATAGCCTGGGGGGAATATGCTTGAAAACTGGAGACGTTATTTTTGTGGGTGACACATTATTCCAGGGATCTATTGGCAGAACCGATTTTCCCGGAGGATCTTACAAACAACTTATACAAATGATAAAAGAGAAGCTGCTTTGTTACGATGACGAAGTGACTGCATATCCGGGTCATGGACCAGCGACTACGATTGGTTTCGAAAGGAAGCATAATCCCTTTTTACAACAATAAGTTCAAAGAACCGGAGGGCCGTTTTGCTTGGTGCAATCGGCCCTCTGGTCCACGATTCATAATCTGCCGGCGAATTTCTCGTCACTATCAAAAAGATAAATGATACCTTCAATAAAGCCTATTATCCCAGGTATAAAAGTCCAACAGAATAATAAATAGAGTATTCCTAAGCCTATTTTTCCCATGTAGAATTTATGAATACCAAGCCCCCCAAGAAACAGAGCCAGAATTCCCGCCACTATATGGCTCTTATCTCCAACTGGTTTGGATTGCCTGATCCCGCAATTTGGACAAATCTCTGCTTTATCGCTGATACTTGTACCGCAATCCCTACAAAACACATCCAATCCTGCAGCACCTCCTTTCCAAATTTTTTAGCTCCCGAAATGATATGTCCTCCAGTGATAGATTCTAAATGGGTATGATTAAGCCAATCCACGGATAATTGCTAAACCAAATGATCTATAACTATACTGAAAAACACAGTATATATTATTAGGATTGTAAGCAAAGTGTTCTTTGGTGGTTCCTTTTCTTTCTCAGCACGCAATTAACTTTCGGTAGTCAATCGGGATACAGATAACAGATAAAAAACCACCTATGCCTACATTCAAGCTGGCACGGGTGGTCGTATTCGTTTCTTATAATAAATGTAATTGAACAGGGTATTTTATTTATCGATAATAATACGCTAAAATGGGATAAAATAGGCAATATCCAAATAGAGTTGAATGCGTTTGGGGGATGGTAGTTTATATTGCTTACGATTGATATTCGACCTAATAATCTGTTTAATAGCCTTCATGATTTAATAAGGATGGCCTTTCCGGGCTGTGTGTTACAGCAGGGGTGTTACGATGGAAATGGCAAGCACATCACTATAACTAGTACTGAGCTTGAGGATCAGATCTTATTTACTGGAATCATAAGAATGGATGGTAAGATTACGGAGGATCGCCAGGATTATTTACTTAAACCAGATGGGCTTGACCAGAGACATCGGATAAGGTATTTGGCAAGAAGATTTGTATATCGTTTGCTTAGTCAGCATCTGGACAGAAACTTCAACGCTTACGGAATTCTTACTGGGGTTCGGCCAGTAAAGATCGTGCACCGGCTTTTGGATGATGGCTTGGATGGGGATGCTATCATAGCCTGTTTGGAAAATGAGTATTTAATAACACCGGAAAAAGCTCGCCTATTGTTAGAAGTAGCCAGCATTAACCGCCCCTTTTTACTTTCGCCTGATGAGGCCGCCAGAAAAATAAGTATTTACATAGGCATCCCTTTTTGTCCCAGCCGCTGTTATTACTGTTCCTTTCCTGGTGCAGTTCTAAATGATTATGAGCGGGAAATAGGCCCTTTTGTAGATTCATTAATAAAAGAGATGAAGATTATAGGGGATTACATAAAAAACAACGGGCTTGAGGTACAAACTATTTACATGGGCGGAGGTACGCCAACCGTACTGTCCGAAAACGATCTGGCTCGCATTTTTGATATATTGCACTGCAGCTATATAACCAGAGCAACCGATGAAATAACTGTGGAGGCAGGCAGGCCGGATACATTATCGCTCTCTCGGCTGAGGCTTTTAAAACAGGCTGGTGTAGACCGGGTATGTATTAACCCGCAAACCATGAATGATGATACCCTTGAATTAATTGGGCGAAAGCATAACTGCCGGATGGTCATCGACGCTGCAGAATGGGCACGTTATGCAGGTATAAAGCATATCAATATGGATATTATCGTAGGCTTGCCGGGTGAAAACAGGGAACATTTCTCAACGTCAGCTGAAAGAATTCTAAGTATTAAACCTGATAACATTACGGTACATACCCTGGCCGTTAAAAGGGGTTCTAATATGGTAGAGGCCGAGGGAAGAGGCAACAGTATTGAGAGAGTTGCTGAAGTAGAGTGGGGAGTTAATTTTTTCGATAATATTTTTAGGAAACGGGACTATTATCCTTATTATCTGTATCGTCAGAAGTATATGAAAGCCAGTATGGAGAATACCGGTTACTCGTTAGATGACAGCTTTTGCATATACAACATTCAGATGATAGAAGAACGGCAGACTATTATTGGCTTGGGGGGCGGGGCCAGCAGCAAATTCGTAAATGCATCAGACTGGACCTTAAGCACTTTGCATAACCCCAAAGACCCTTACAGCTATACTAAAACGGTAGAAAAGCTAACAACTCGCAAAGTTGACAAGCTTAGAGCCTTAAACTAGAATTATCCAGAGAATACATTAGTTCGGAGGATATAAAGATGCAATTGAAAGCCCCCCGGGGTACATATGATATTCTGCCGCCCGATTCTCAAAAATGGCAGTACATTGAAAAGGTTGTTGCAGAAACCGCACGTTTATTCGGTTATAGTGAAATAAGGGTTCCCATTTTTGAACATACCGAATTGTTTGAGCGTGGAGTAGGCGAAACCACTGATATAGTCACCAAAGAAATGTATACCTTCAAGGATAAATCCAACCGCAGCTTAACCCTGAGGCCGGAGGGAACTGCTTCCTGTGTACGCGCTCTTATTGAAAACAGCGTATACGGAGGGGTTATGCCGATTAAGTGGTACTACAGCGGCCCTATGTTCCGCTATGATAGACCTCAGACCGGGAGATACAGACAGTTTCATCAATTTGGGGTGGAGGTGTTTGGCAGTAACAGCCCGTACCTGGATGCAGAAATAATAATGCTCCTGGTAAAAATACTGCGTAATTTGGGCCTTGATGATTATGAACTGCATCTTAATTCCGTGGGGTGCCCTATATGCAGGGAAACCTATCGGCAGAAGCTGCTTGCCCACATCGGCCCCGTGAAAGATCAGCTATGCCATGACTGCCAGTCCCGTTATGAGAAAAATCCGCTGCGGGTATTAGATTGCAAAGTAGAATTATGCCACCAGGCAATTATCGGCTTCCCATACATATTTGACAGCCTTTGTGATGATTGCCGGGAACATTATGCAAAGGTACAAACAGCACTTAAGGATAACAATATCAAATATATCCATGACCATAATCTGGTGCGGGGATTAGATTATTATACCAACACTGCCTTTGAAATTCATATTCCGCAGATTGGTGCCCAGAGCGCAGTAGGCGGAGGCGGAAGGTACAACGGGCTGATCAAGTCGTGTGGCGGCCCGGATATACCTGGAATTGGTTTTGCCGTTGGTATAGAACGGCTGCTTTTGGCATTAGATAGTCTGTCGGGGCGGGAGCAGTCAGACATGAAGCTTGATGTTTTCCTGGCCGTACTTGATGAAAAGTATGAAAGTCAGGCTATGCAGGTTCTAGGATTGCTCCGAGACGCAAGGATCAGAGCAGACCGGGACTACAATGGGCGCAGCATGAAAGCACAGATGAAATATGCTGATAAATTAGGCGCACGTGTCGTTGTATTGATGGGAGAAGATGAAGTTCAACGCGGTTGCTTTACAGTCCGTAACATGAGCTCAAGAGAACAGGTTGAAGTGGAATCAAACCGACTAATCCCGTTTATAACAAATATATTGGATAATTAGACTAACAGTCATTTATATAAAACGGTTTTATCAGTGGACTTATAGATAGGGAGGAAAATAACGTAATGAAGAGGACGCACAACGCCACCGATATTGATTTAGAACAGGTAGGGGAGATAGTTACGCTTAATGGCTGGGTAAATGCCCGCAGGGATCACGGAGGCCTTATTTTTGTTGATCTTCGGGACCGCTCTGGCATAATTCAGGTTGTTTTTAATCCGGAACTGGATAATAAATCTTTCCATCTTGCTGAGAGTGTACGCGGTGAATATGTGGTAGCCGTAAAAGGGGAAGTTCGGGCACGTCCCAAGGATACCGAAAATCCTAACCTCAAAACTGGCAAAATAGAGATATATGTAGAGCACATGGAAGTCTTAAATACCGCCAAAACACCTCCTTTTTACATAGAGAACGATATTGATGTTGATGAACTGCTGCGGCTGCGTTATCGGTATCTGGATTTACGCAGGCCGGAGATGAAGGACAATCTTCTTCTGCGCCACAGAGTAGTGAAGGCCATACGCGATTATTTGGATGAACAGAATTTTGTAGAGATTGAAACTCCGATTCTGGGTAGAAGTACTCCTGAAGGTGCCCGCGATTATCTTGTTCCCAGTCGGATTCATCCCGGGGAGTTCTTTGCTCTGCCACAATCTCCGCAGCAATATAAACAAATGCTGATGGTAGCTGGAATGGAGAGGTACTTTCAAATAGCACGATGCTTCAGAGATGAGGATTTGAGGGCAGACCGGCAGCCTGAGTTTACCCAGTTGGATATGGAAATGTCTTTTATTGATGAAGAGGACATTATCAGTTTAATTGAGGGAATGATGCCCCGGCTTTTTAAGGAAGGCTGTAATATAGATATATCCATCCCATTTCCCCGCATATCTTATGATGAAGCTATGTTGAAGTATGGTACCGATCAGCCGGATTTGCGTTTTGGATGGGAAATAGTTGATATTACTGAACTAGTTAAAGATGTTGATTTTAAGGTCTTTTCCAGTGCTATATCCGGGGGCGGAGTCGTCAGAGCTTTAAACGCCAAAACCTGCGGATCATTTACTCGCAAAGAAATAGATGATCTGGGCAGAATGGCAGTGGATTTTGGGGCGAAAGGTTTAGCCTGGATAAATGTTACCGAGAACGAATTAAAATCACCTATAACTAAGTTCTTTACCGAAGAGCAGATGAACGAAATTCTCAAAGTACTTGATGCCCAACCAGGTGATTTGCTGCTTTTCGGTGCTGACCGAGCAGAAATAGTAGCACGAGTTTTGGGAGTATTGCGGCTTAATCTGGGCAAAAGGTTGAATTTATGTGATCCGAACCAGCTTGCTTTCGCATGGGTCCGTGATTTTCCTCTGTTAGAATATGACGAAGAGGAAAAACGTTATGTGGCGGTTCATCATATGTTTACCTCACCCCGATTGGAGGACATACCTTTATTGGATAATGAACCGGCTAAAGTGAAGGCCCGGGCTTATGATTTAATACTAAACGGAATTGAGATTGGCGGAGGCAGTATACGGATTCATCGCCGGGATATGCAGGAGAAAATGTTTTCAATCGTAGGTTTAAACAAAGAAGATGCAGCAGAGAAGTTCGGGTATATGTTGGAAGCCTTTGAATACGGGGCTCCGCCGCACGGAGGAGTTGCCTTTGGCATTGACCGACTGATTATGCTCATGGCTGGCAGAGATAGTATCCGTGATGTTATTGCATTTCCTAAGACTCAGAGTGCGGCCTGCCCAATGACAGATGCCCCTTCGACAGTCAGTCCCAAACAGCTCAGGGAACTGGCTATAAAACTCAGAGAAGCATAGGCTATAAATGGTAATAGTCGCAGATAATGACATCTAGGTCTTATTGAAGCAGAGGATATTCTGTGTTATTATCTAACTATAAAGTTTTAGATAACAGAATATCCCTGCTGTTCACGTGAATAGCCGTATAGTTTTTGCCAACACAAAAACTATGGGAGTTCGGCCTTCACATATGACTTGTAAGCCCACTTATCTGGGACACATAAAGTATGTGAGAGAACACCCACCTGCTTTGCAGGTTAAAACTCGCGGCGCCACGGATCGGTGGGGTTTTTTTATGGGTCTTTCTACAATAGAAGGAAATACATCGGTCGGGACCTGAACATCGGGCTGGGGATAGCAGTAAAAGTTAGACTGGTTGAGCCAAAATCAGTATGAGGTATATACACTAAGGAATACCGGTCATGTATTATGTTGATATCTTAATAGTATCGTTACTGTAAAAGTGGGCCGCTCTTACCTTCACCTATTAAAGGCGCAGGCAAGGCCGGCCCACTTATTTTTAATCCTTGATTTACATTAGATTTTAGTTTAAAAAAATCATAAAACATTTACAGGCTGAATTTAATGTGTATAAGTCATAACTCCCTAAAAAACGGACTTTTAAATTGGGATTCAGCCTATGTTATTTTTTTCACAAAGAAGGTAATTGAATTCGTAAGTAGAATAAGTGGAGAGAAGTGGTTGAAAGTGGAGTGTGTTCCCAAAAAATAACCGTAAGGAGTAGGGCTAATGTTCTTGGGCGAACACCAGCATTCTTTGGATTCCAAGGGAAGAATTATAGTACCATCCAAGTTTCGCGAGGAGCTTGGTTCCAGATTCATTGCTACTAAAGGTCTGGATAATTGCTTATTCCTTTACCCAATGGATGAATGGAGAACAATAGAAGAGAAGCTAAGATCACTTCCCTTTACCAGAGCAGACGTTCGTTCTTTTGCGCGTTTTTTCTTTTCAGGGGCTTCAGAACTAGAAATTGATAAACAGGGCCGAATACTCCTCCCCCAAAATTTAAGGGATTATGCCGGTATAGATAAAGACTTAATAATAATTGGGGTGGGATCCCGAGTTGAGATTTGGGCCAGCGATAAGTGGGCACAATATAACCAGATGGCTGAATCCTCTTATGAAGGGATAGCTGAGAATCTGGTGGGGCTGGGATTTTAGGAGTGAAGATATTTTGCATTTACCAGTATTGTTACATGAAACTATTGAAAACTTAATAAATGATCCTCACGGAACCTATGTTGATTGTACCCTGGGAGGTGGAGGGCACCTCCGTTATCTAGTTGAGCACCTGGCCTCTGATGCCAGGGTAATAGGGATTGATAAAGATCCTGACATACTTAGACAGACCCGTTCATATTTAGAAAATCTTAATGTTACCCTTATACAATCAGATTTTAGAGATCTTAAGCAGATCTTAAAGGGTATTAATATGGATCTGGTTGATGGCATTATGATGGATCTGGGGGTATCATCATTTCAGCTGGATATAGCGGAAAGAGGCTTTAGTTTTCACGAAGATGCTCCGTTGGATATGCGGATGAACCGAGAACAGCTGCTGACCGCGCAGGATATAGTGAATAGTTTTGGTGAAGACGAAATTAGAGAAATTCTTTTCAAGTACGGAGAAGAAAATTATGCTCGCAGTATAAGCAGAGCAATTGTAAATTACCGTAATGAGAAATCTATAGGAAGTACATTGGAACTGGCAGATATTATTAAAGGAGCTGTTCCAGCCAGATATCGCCGGGAAAAACATCCGGCTCGCAAAAGCTTCCAAGCATTGAGAATAGCAGTCAATGGTGAGTTGGATGCTCTTCAGGAAGTATTGCCGCAGGCAGTTGAAGTATTAAAACCGGGCGGAAAATTATGCGTTATAAGCTTTCATTCTCTGGAAGACCGTATAGTGAAGAAGTTTATGCAGGAGAAGGCCCGTACATGTATTTGTCCCTCGAGTTTTCCCATTTGTGTCTGTAGTCATAGGGCGGAATTAAAAATAGGAAAACGCAAACCAATAGTTGCAAGTGTTGAAGAATGTGAAAATAATCCCCGCGCCAGGAGTGCAAAACTCAGGGTTGCAGTCAGAATATAGTTCTAAAGTCTAGGGAGGTTTAATAATATGCTACAAGCAGAATCCAGTTGTGCACGAGATTGGAGTGTTTATGATTCACCGCAGACGGTAACCAGTGAAAGAAAAGTTAGAAGTACTAAGACTACTTATAAAGTTAACAATAAGCGGAAGTTTTATATTAAAAGCGCAGTTATGATATTTGGATATGCATTAATACTAGTTTTCTTGTGTATAAAGAGTGCCACGCTGGGTTATCAGATTGAAAATCTAAAACAAGATATTCAAAATATAGAAACAGCTAATTATAGAATGGATTACGAAATAGCTGAAAAAAGTTCGCTGGATAGAGTAGAAAGTGTAGCGATTGCTGAGCTGGGAATGTATAAGCCAGATGGTAAGTCATCGATAGAGATGGAAGTTAAAGCTGAGCCTGTCAAGGTAGCCAGTACGAAAGCAAGTGCAGCTGAAAATGATAGCATCAGCCAGAAGTTACTAAATAAAATGTATAACAGCCTGTCACGTCTGGCCCAAAATACAAACTAAAATATAAAATGAGGTGGCATATATATGCAAACTACCGGTTTGCTTTTGAGAAAGCGTATAGCTACGCTTTTTTTCTTATTTACCATTGGTTTTTGTCTTTTAGGTGGGAGAATATTCTGGGTTCAGTTTGTGCAGGGAGCGGAATTATCAGCAAAAGCTGAACAGAATCGAATGCGCGATGTACCGGTGGAAGCAAAACGAGGGACAATTTATGATCGTAATGGTCATGAATTGGCAATATCGATCAGTGCTGATTCTGTTTATGCCATACCTGCTGAAGTATGCCGAACTAAACGGCAAGAGGAAGTTGCACAAAAACTGGCACAAGTTTTGGGCATGGATCAAGCCAAACTTCTGAAAAAGTTAACCGCAAGCAGTTCTTTCGAATGGATAAAACGTCAGATAACTCCAGAGCAGGCAAAGCAGATTTTAGATATGAAGCTGCCCGGTATTGATTTAACCGAAGAGAGCCGCCGATTTTATCCCAAAGGAACCCTTGCAGCCCATGTACTCGGTATATCTGGAACCGATAATACCGGACTTGAGGGAATCGATAACTTTTATAATGACTTGGTAGGCGGTACCAAGGGTCGTATTGTCATTGAGCATGATGCTGCCGGGCGTGATATTCCAGAGGCTACTCATAAGTATGTTGCGCCTGTAGATGGTGGAAATCTGGTTCTCACAATAGATGAGACCATCCAATATATTGTGGAAAGGGAGCTGGATAAGGTTTTTAAAGAGCGGCAAGCAAAGAGTGCAGCTGCTGTCGTTATGGATCCCAAAACGGGAGAGATTTTGGCTATTGCTTCCAGACCGACCTTCAATCCAAATAGTTATAACGATGCTCCGGCTAGCAGCCGCAGAAATTTTGCTATTAATGACGCCTATGAACCAGGCTCAACCATGAAAATTACTACCGCTGCTATGGCTATGGAAGAAGGCGTAGTAAACGAGAGTTCCGAATTCTATTGTTCCGGTTATGTAAAGGTAGGCAAAGAAACAATTGGTGAGGCAAATAACAAAGCCCATGGCAGTCAATCCTTTGCTCAAATTGTGGAAAACTCCTGCAATGTAAGCTTCGTTAAGGTTGGCTTGGATTTGGGTATTGACAGATATTACAAATACCTTAATGCCTTCGGTTTTGGGCAATTAACAGGTATAGATCTCCCTGGTGAGGCAAAAGGCATACTCGTACCCAAAGAACGTGCTAAACAAATAGATCTGGCTACTATGGCGATGGGGCAGGCTAATGCAGTTACCTCTTTGCAATTGACAACAGCAGTATCAGCGGTCGCCAACGGCGGTAAGTTAATGAAACCACATCTGTTAAAGCAGGTTCTGGATAAGAACGGCAAAGTAATCAAAACGGTTGAACCGGAAGTGGTAAGGCAGGTTATCTCCGAAAAAACCGCCAAAGAGCTTTGTGTGATACTTGAAGGGGAAGTAACTAATGGTACCGGTAAGAATGCCTATATTGACGGGTATCATGTGGGAGGAAAAACTGGAACCGCTCAAAAAATTGCTCCAAACGGCGGTTACCTGGCTAACGAATATGTTGCTTCCTTCGTCGGGGTAGCGCCTTCCGACGACCCCCGTTTGGTTGTTATGGTCGTAGTTGATGCGCCTAAAGGTTATCCGTACTATGGCGGCTGGGTAGCAGCGCCGGCAGCACGCGAAATCATAAATGATTCCTTAAGATACCTTGAAGTACCGCTTCGTCAAAAGAATGGTGAACAAGTGGAAGTAAAAGATGAGCAAGTAATTGTACCGGATGTGGTAAACCTGCCTCTCTCCGAAGCTCTGGCTAGTATTAATAGGAGAGGATTAAAGGTAAAGGTTAATGGTACTGGAGATATTGTATGGCAGCAGACTCCAAGGGCGCAGAGTAAATTAAGCAAAGGTTCTCAGGTTATAATAAATATGTCACCTTTTGAAAAGGATAAACAGGATGGGGAAATAACTGTTCCTGATTTGCAGGGAAAATCCATGAAGGAGGCGGCCAGGATTCTTGCAGAACTCGGCCTGCACCTGCTCCCGGAAGGGTACGGTATTTCATATGAACAGTCACCCGCAGCCGGTAAGATAGTAACAAGCGGTTCAACTATAAAGGTTCGTTTCCAGCCCCTGGGTGATTAATAGTGGAAATTAAAGAGAACAGGGGTTCTCAGTAAAGGAGGATTCGGAATGCAGCTGAGAGAGATGATGCAGGGTATAGATTACAACTTGATTGCTGGCGAACTGAACCAGGATATTCAGGGTATTAGCTATGATTCCAGAAAGGTAAAACCAGGTGATTTATTTATATGTATACCAGGATTAAAGACAGATGGGCATAAATATGCAGATCAGGCTATTAGCAGAGGAGCGGCGGCCGTGCTTGTGGAAAGAGAAATTTTAACCACTGGTGAGGCAGCGGTATTATTAACAGCTGATTGTAGAATGGTTATGCCAATAGTGTCCTCTAACTTCTATGGCCAGCCATCCAATGATATCAAGGTTGTTGGAGTAACAGGGACCAATGGTAAAACGACAACAACACATTTGATAAAAGCTATTCTGGAAGAACAGGGTGCAAAAGTTGGTATTATGGGCACTCTCTACGCACGTATGGGTTCCCACGAAACAATCCTGGGTAACACTACTCCTGAATCCGTGGATATTCAAGAGTTCATGAGCATTGTCAGGGATAAACAAGGTGAGTATATGGTTATGGAGGTATCTTCACACGCTCTTGATTTGGGCAGGGTTGACAACATACATTTTCATTCCGCAGTATTCACCAACTTGACTCAGGATCACCTGGATTATCACCTGACTATGGATAGATACAAGGAATCCAAATTGAAACTATTCAAAAATTTATCTCGGGAAAATGGTCAATTTACAGTGATTAACGCTGATGATCCATCTGCGGATGATTTTGTTCAGGCCAGCGGGGGCAATTATTATACCTATGGTATCCTAAAAGAAGCAGACGTGAAGGCTGCCCAACTTCAGTTTAATCTCAAAGGCAGCCGATTCACAGTGGTTCACCGGGATGGTAGTTTCGACATAAACATGAAATTAATCGGTCGGTTCAGCGTATATAATGCCTTAGCAGCTATTGCCTATGCCTTGAAGGAAGGAATAAAACCCCAGGTGATTAAAACTGCCATGGAAAAGGTTGAGGGTGTGGCGGGCAGGTTTGAACAGGTGGATTGCGGACAGGACTTTACAGTCATAGTAGATTATGCCCATACACCGGATGGATTGGAGAATATCCTAAAAACAGGCAAAGAGGTTTTAGAAAACCGATTAATTACAGTTTTTGGCTGTGGAGGTGATCGGGATAAAACCAAAAGGCCGATAATGGGGAAAATAGCAGCTCAGTATAGTGATTTCTCTATTGTAACATCTGATAATCCTCGCAGCGAAGAACCGGAGTCCATAATTGATGATATTATACCTGGTCTAAAAGAGGTTGAAAATTCTCATTATGCCAAAATAGTGGATAGACGCGAAGCTATTCACCAAGCAATTTGTCTGGCTAGAAAAGGCGACTTGGTGATTATTGCCGGCAAAGGGCATGAAAACTATCAACTTATTAAGGATCAGGTGCTGCATTTTGATGACCGGGAGGTAGCCGCAGAGTTGTTGAGAGGAAAAGTTGAACAATGAGGCTAAGTCTAGATTTTATAATCGATAGTATAAACGGAACTTTAATGGCTGGAAGAAATGATAGCTGGGTTGAGGGAGTCAGTACTGATTCTCGCAAAGTAAAATCCGGAGAGTTATTTTTTGCCCTTATGGGCGATAATTTTGATGGGCATGATTATATCGGCGGAGTTTTGGCTGCCGGAGCAGCTGCAGTAGTGGTGTCAAGACCAGAAAAGATACCTGCCGACATACCGTCAGGTGCGGTAATTCTGGTTCAGGATACTCTATTGGCCTTACAAGAGTTAGCGGGAAAATATCGTCAACTATTTGATATTCCAGTAGTGGCAGTGACTGGCAGCGTAGGAAAGACAACTACCAAGGACATACTGGCTGACTGCCTGGCCCCGGCTTATAAAACGCTAAAGACTCCTGGAAACTACAATAATGAGATTGGCTTGCCATTAACCCTGTTAAGTATGGAAGACCAGCATGGAGCTGCAGTAGTAGAACTGGCGATGCGCGCTCCAGGTGAAATAGCACACCTGGCACGGATTGTAAGACCCACATATGCTGTTATTACTAATATTGAACCGGTTCACCTTGAGACCATGGGTAGTCTAGAGAACATCGCCCGTGCCAAATGTGAGGTATTGGAATTTATTACAAAGGATAAATTTGCCCTTGTTAATGGCGATAATGAATTGCTTCTTAAGTATGCTGAAAACTATCCCAACATTAAGTACACCTTTGGGTATAATAATAAATGCGACATTCAGGTTCTCAGTGTCGAAAAGGCAGGATCAGGGATAAATGTTGGCTTGAGATTGCTGGATACCATTGATTTCTTCTATTTCCCAGTTCCAGCTGTTAAATTGGCATCGAACCTGGCGGCGGCAGCCGGTACTGCTTATCTGATGGGGTTAAGTCTGGAAAAAATTAAAGAAAGTCTTAAACTTTATCAACCCAGCGGAAATCGTTTAAATATAACCAATCTACCTGCAGGCGGAGCGGTTATAAATGATACCTATAATGCCAATCCGGTTTCTATGATAGCAGCCCTCGAGGTCTGCAAGGATATAAGCGCAGGCCGAAGAACTGCAGCTATATTGGGGGATATGTTGGAACTAGGGGATTATGAAATAGAAGGACATATGCAGGTAGGTAAAAGGGTGGCTGAATTAGGCCTTGATATACTGGTAACAATTGGACGACGGGCAGCATATATTGGGCAAGGTGCCCTGCTTAATGGTATGCCTTCTGACAGGATTAAGCATTATGAAAGCCGGGAAGAAAGTTTACCATGGTTAAGAAACTGTATTGGGCAGCAGGAAGTTGTACTATTCAAGGGTTCGCGGGGGATGCAGTTGGAAATGCTGGTGCAGAACTGGCTAGCTTAAGCGAACGTTGGAGGTAATAGAAGTGTACGAATTTATCATAAACGCCTGGTTGGCAGCCGGGGTGGCAATATTAGTTTCTCTGGCCATGGGGCCTTTTATGATTCCCTTTCTAACTCGCTTAAAAGTGGGACAGAGCATACGGGAAGAAGGTCCTCAGAGACATTATGCCAAAGCAGGTACCCCAACCATGGGAGGCATCATCATTATTACTGCTATTATGGTAGCCAGTTTTCTATTTGCTGGCAGCAGTAAAGAAGTTCTTAGCGCAGTGTTAGTTATGCTTGCTTTTGGGGGAATTGGCTTTTGGGACGATTACATAAAAGTTGTGCTTAAGCGATCACTTGGTCTTCGGGCGCGGGAGAAACTTATATTACAGTTAATTATCAGTATGATTTTTGGCTTCTTGCTGGTTTATTATTTAGGGCGGGGAACAGAAATAATCTTTCCTTTCTTCGGAACGGTGGTAGATCTGGGATATTTATATTTTCCCTTTGTGGTTGTGGTTTTGCTCGCAACGGCTAACGGAGTTAATTTAACCGATGGACTTGATGGACTGGCAGCCGGAGTTACCTTTTTTGTTGCTATAGCGCTGGGGTTAATTTGCATAATGAGTTCCCACGGAAATTTGCTCATATTTAGCGGAGCACTGGCGGGGGCATGCCTGGGGTTCCTTGTTTTTAACCGCTACCCAGCCCGGGTTTTTATGGGAGATACAGGTTCCATGGCGATAGGTGGAGCTATCGCTGCTATTGCCGCGATTAGCCGGTCAGAAATTGCACTGGTAATTATAGGCGGGGTATATGTAATTGAAACCTTGAGTGTAATTATTCAAGTAATCTCCTTCCAGGCCACACGAAAAAGGGTTTTCTTAATGGCCCCATTACATCACCATTTTGAATTGAAAGGTTGGAATGAGACAAAGGTAGTAACACGTTTCTGCTTGTTGTCACTTTTATTTGTTATCCTGGGTTTGATGGGATTTAAGAATATTGGATAGGTGGCGAAAAAATGTCTTTTTCAGGAAAAAGGATTCTGGTTATTGGTTTAGCCAGAAGTGGTATAGCAGCGATTATGGCATTACACAAAAGAGGTGCTGTTTTAACTGCTTATGATGGGAAAAATAAGGAACTAATCGAGGCAGAGATTAAAAAACTTAAAGAAATAGAAGTGGCTGTATTTGCGGGGGTAAATCCACCTCTGGCTGAATTAGATCTTGATATGATTGTTGTCAGCCCAGGTGTTCCGTTAGATATTGTAGTTATCCAAGACGCGTATGCCTTGGGTATACCCGTTATCGGAGAGCTTGAGCTGGCTTACCAGCTTAAATCTAATCAGGTTGAGATGTATGCAATAACCGGTACTAATGGTAAAACTACCTCAACGGCTCTATTGCATGACATCATGGAAAAAGACGGCAGGAATACTGCCGCTGGCGGTAATATAGGTGTGGCTCTTTGTAATCTGGTGGACGCGATGGACGAAGGAGTAATAGCTGTCGAAATATCCAGCTTTCAACTTGAAACAGCAGTGAATTTCAGACCGCATATTTGCGCTATTCTAAACATAACTCCGGATCATCTGGATCGTCATAAAACTATGGAGGAGTACATTAAAATCAAGGGTAAGATATTCCGCCGGCAGACGGGCGATGATTATCTTATTCTTAATTACGAAGACGAAAGAGTACGCGGGTTCAAGTCCTCTGCAATATCACAGGTGGTATACTTTTCCACGGAGAGGATTCTCGAAAAGGGAGTATTTATAGATAAAAATTCCATCTACATAGCCTGGAATGGAAAGGTAGAGCTTATATCTTCACTGCAGGATACTCTCCTGCGCGGCAAACACAACCTGGAAAACATCCTGGGTGCAGTTGCCATGGCCTGGATGGCCGGGGTAAGAGGAGAAGTCATTCATGAATCACTTAGCACCTTCAAAGGTGTAAGACACAGATTAGAAGAGGTGGCCGAACATCGGGGGGTTCTCTATATTAATGATTCCAAAGGCACTAATCCCGATTCTACCATAAAAGCTTTAGAAGCTTTTGACCAGCCCATTGTGCTGATTGCAGGCGGCAGACCCAAAGGGGGAAGTTATGCTGATGTAGCCCGATTAATGGCCAGTAAGGTAAAAGAATTAGTATTAGTGGGTGAAGCAAAAGAACTAATTAAAAGTGCAGTAATGGATTATGGGTTTAGGAATATACATGAGGTAGAAGATTTTACGTCAGCTGTTAGTAAGGCTAGCGAGCTGGCCGTTACTGGAGATGTGGTTTTATTATCACCGGCTTGTGCAAGCTGGGATATGTTCCCCAGTTATGAACATCGAGGCGACTTATTTTGCGAACTGGTAACTAAGAAAATAGAACGTGACAATTAAACGGTTTAGATAGAAAGGGGGGGGTGAGGATTGAGGTTAAAAAAGGGGCCGCCTGACTTCGTATTATTTATTTCTGCCCTAACGCTGCTGGGAATAGGCTTAATTATGGTTTTTAGTTCCAGTGCTGTTACCGCAAATGTAAACTATGGAGATGCGTACTACTTTTTTAAGAAACAGCTTATGTGGGCTGTTATTAGCGTAATTGCTATGCTTATAGTTATGAAACTTAATTTCTCACGATTAAGAGATTTCGCAGTCCCCCTTATGGCGATAGCGATTTTATGCTTAATGTTGGTTATTACCCCCCTGGGAATGGATGTTAAAGGATCAAGCCGTTGGTTTAATCTAGGCTTTTTTCGCTTTTCACCATCTGAGTTCGCCAAGGTAGCAGTTGTGATGTTCCTGGCACGCAGTCTGGATATAAAGCTGGACAAAATATCTTCGTTCACCAAGGGAGTATTGCCATTCTTAGTTATGTTAGTGCTTATCTGCGGCTTAATAATGCTGCAGCCTGATCTAGGAACCTCTTTTACTATTGCAGCGACTGTTTTCTTCATGCTGATGGTTGCCGGAGCCCAATGGATACATCTGGGTTTAATAACTTTATCGGGCATAGTAGCCGTGGCAGCAGCTATTATCCTGGAACCCTATCGTATGGAGAGGGTAACCGCTTTTATGAATCCTTGGAAATACGCCAGTGATGAAGGGTTTCAGACTATTCAATCTCTTTATGCCTTGGGGTCCGGTGGGCTTTTTGGCATGGGTTTGGGCAGAAGCCGGCAGAAATTCTTTTATCTCCCTGAGCAGCATACAGATTTTATTTTTGCTATTCTAGGTGAGGAACTTGGTTTTATTGGGGCTTGCCTGGTCGTAACCTTATTTTTGCTTTTTGCTTGGAGAGGGTTTAAAATTGCTATTAATGCTCCGGACAATTTTTCGCGCCTTCTAGCAGCCGGAGTTACTATAATGATAACTTTTCAGGCTGCCATAAATATCGGAGTGGTATCAGGTGCCTTGCCAGTAACGGGTATAACCCTTCCATTTATAAGCTACGGGGGGACATCACTGCTTTTTACCATGATAGGCGTGGGATTGCTGTTGAATATTTCGCGATATAGTTCGCAGAGTTGAGGTGTGGTCCATGAAAATAATATTGACTGGAGGGGGGACGGGAGGCCACATATATCCTGCCCTGGCGATTGCCAGTGAATTAAAAAAAAGAATCCCTTCGGCAGAGTTACTATATGTAGGAACCGAGAAGGGCTTAGAAAGCAAAATCGTTCCCCAGAGTGGGATTGCCTTCAAAACCATTGATATAAGCGGTATTGACCGTTCCTCTATGATAAAAGCCAGCAAATCTTTGATTAAATTTCCTTTCAGCTTTTTCCAGGCACGTGATATCATTAGAGACTTTAAACCTAATATTATCGTGGGAACAGGCGGATACGTATCCTTTCCCATCGTTTTAGCCGGTACATTTATGAATGCCCGCACAGTTATTCATGAACAGAATGCTATTCCCGGATTGGCAAACCGCAATCTGGCCAAAAGGGTAGATTGTGTACTTCTGACCTTTGAAGAAGCACGTAAATATGTGGAAGCCAAAAATATTAAACTCACTGGCCTTCCCGTGCGACGAGAAATTCTGATGTTAGACCGGAAGAAGAATATTTCGGAAACCAAGAAAGAAAAGTTCACTTTGCTGGCCTTCGGGGGGAGTCTTGGAGCTGCCAGCATTAATCGTGCCATGCTGGAAGTCATTGAAAGATATCGAGATGATGAAATAAGGATCATATGGATTACGGGTCAGGCCGGATACGAGGATATGAAAGAAGCTCTGAGCAAGAAAATTGACATCGAAACATTAACCTGTAGTTTAGAGATTAAGCCATATATGTATAATATTGAAGAGGCACTTGCTATTGCCGATCTTGCTGTTTGTCGAGCTGGAGCCAGTACCGTGTGTGAATTAGAATTATTGGGTCTGCCAGCCATATTTATACCTTACCCTTACGCGGCAGATAACCATCAAGAAAAAAATGCCCGGGCTCTAGTGGATAAACATGCAGCTGAGATGGTTATTGATGAATTCCTGGATGGGGATACTCTATATAAAAAAATTGAAAGTTTGAGGAATAAGAGACAGAAGTTATTTGAAATGGGGCAGAATATGCTTAATGAAGCCCGGCCTAATGCTCTGAAAGATATAGCAGATGAAATACTTGCGGACTTAGAATGATAAATATCAGGACTTTTTATTATAATTATTAATGAGACAAGCATCTATACGGAATGTAACCACTTTTGTTAATTGTGCATACTATAAAGTGTGTTAAGGGCTAAACTGAGAACATAGGAGATGAGGAAATGACCGCTAAATCAGGGCAATGGGTTCATATGGTAGGGATTGCAGGAGCGGGGATGAGCGGAATAGCCAAGGTGCTGCGTGAACAGGGTATAACAGTTAGTGGCTCAGACCTGCAAGTTAATGGTATTACTAGCAAACTTGAAGAAATAGGGGTGCAGGTTTATGCTGGTCATTCATCCTCCAACCTTAGGGAAGGGGTTGATTTATTGGTCATTTCCTCGGCTATACCTGCGGATAATGTTGAAGTTCAGGAGGCTATAGCCCGGAAAATCCCCGTGTTGAAAAGAGGACAAATGCTTGCCAATATGGTGAATGCTCATCAAGGGTTGGCAGTAGCAGGTGCACATGGGAAAACTACTACCACTTCGATGTTGTATTCGGCTCTGGCGGGATGCGGCCTGGACCCAACCTTAATTGTGGGGGGAGAGATTCAAGGAACTCAACTTAATGCTCGGCTGGGTAAAAACGAATATTTTGTAGTAGAAGCGGATGAAAGTGATGCATCTTTTTTAAAAATAAAACCTTATGTAGCGATAGTCACCAATATTGAAAATGACCATCTTGATTTCTATGAATCTATGGATCGGATTCAGGAGGCTTTTCTACAATTTCTTAACCAGACCAGCCCTGATGGTTTTGCTCTACTTTATGGTGGAGACCCATATATTCAAGCCATTAAGGGGGATTTGTCAGTAAAAACTCTTATATATGGTGAAGACAGTAGTTTGGATTACTATTTTCTGAATTGGAAAGCCCATGGGATGGGTTCCACATTTGATGTTTACCGTCATAACGATTACATTGGCCAACTCCAGTTGTCAATTCCCGGCAAACACAATGCATTAAATGCATTGGCATCCATAGCTGTTGCCATGGAACTAGGCCAGGATTTTGATCATTTAAAAGAGGCCTTAAAAAAATTCCCTGGAGCTAAACGGCGTTTTCAGGTAGTGGCAACAGTCGATGGAACAACTATTGTAGATGACTATGCCCATCATCCTACTGAAATTCAAGCAACTATAGAAGCGGCCCGGCAATTTCACCAAGGGCGGCTGGTAGTCATTTTTCAGCCTCATCGCTATTCACGCACACAGTTACTGGCTGAACAGTTCGGCGGCTCCTTCCAAAAAGCGGATCTGGTATTAATTACAGATATATACTCCGCGGGAGAAAAGCCATTGGCCAATGTAACAGGTGAATTAGTCTACAAGGCAGCACTTAATGCCGGATGCAATGCGATATACATCCCAACGATTGATAAAATAGAAGAGTTTATTCTTAATGATTTGCATGATAATGATTTGCTGATTACTATGGGCGCTGGAGACATATGGAAATTAGGGGTTCGTTTGGCCGAAAAGGTTACAGCATCGATCCCAGTGGCTTAACCTGGTGGAGGTGTTATAGTGGATAAATTGCTGGTAAGAGGAGGTACTGCTCTAAAGGGGCAGGTAGAAATTAGCGGTTCCAAAAATTCTATCCTCCCCATAATGGCTGCCAGTTTGATGTGTTCCGGTGAAGTTACATTAAATGGAGTGCCTGAACTGGAGGACATAAGTGTTATGTCTGAAGCTTTAACTATACTTGGAGCTAAAGTGAAACGGGAAAAAGATGTTTTAATCATTGATGGAAGGTTAGTTAACAGCTGTGAACTGCCAGAATGTATTTCGCGCCGCATGAGGGCCTCCAATCTTGTAATGGGGGCATTGCTGGCCCGTTTTAAACATGCCCGGGTGGCTTATCCCGGAGGATGTGCAATAGGTTCACGTCCTATGGATCTTCATATCAAAGGTTTTAGAAACATGGGCTATGAAATAATAGAAGAACATGGTCTAATGGAGGGCAAGGCGTTATCAATCAGCGGTAAAGAAACTATGCTGGATATACCCAGTGTAGGGGCCACTGAAAATATCATGATGGCTGCGTCTATGACTCCAGGGATTTCAATTATCAGAAATGCAGCCAGAGAGCCGGAGATTGTAGACCTGCAAAATTTTCTAAACCGAATGGGAGCGCGAATCAAAGGTGCCGGGCTTGATACCATTCGCATCGAGGGTGTGGATACGCTTGGCAGTGTAGCGCATACGGTTATTCCCGACCGTATTGAAGCAGGTACATTCATGGTTGCTGCAGCAATTACCCGGGGAGATGTTTGGATTGAGAATATTGTTTGTGAGCATCTGCAGCCGATAATTGCAAAACTTAATGAGGTTGGGGTGGAGATTGTACCCTGGTCGGGCGGCTTAAGGATATTAGGAAATAATTACTACCGTCCTACTGATGTTAAGACTATGCCATATCCAGGTTTTCCCACCGATATGCAGGCCCAAATGATGACCTTGCTTGCTACTGTGGATGGAACTAGTGTTATGGTTGAAACTATATTCGAAAATCGATATATGCATGTTCCAGAACTTCGGCGAATGGGAGCCGATATTAAAGTAGAAGGCAGAGTTGCCATAATAAAAGGTAATAAAAGATGGGAAGGTGCCTCAGTAGAGTCAACGGATTTAAGAGCTGGAGCTGCCCTTATATTGGCCGGTCTATATGCAGGTGGAGAAACACTGATTGGCAAACTGGAACATATAGATAGAGGATATGAAAGAATCCATGAAAAACTCAAAAAACTCGGAGCTGATGTACAAAGAATCTCGGAGCTATAATCGCTTTGCAATCTGAGGGTTTAGGTGGTTTAAATACACCTAAACCCTTTTTTTGCTTACTTCATTAAATTATCAATATCTGATATAATTTGCTCTATGATATCAGGTTAAATGGATTGAGGGGAAACTTTATGAGCCGGAAAATATCTGGTCATAGATTCAGAATAGTACTGTTAGTTTTTGCTATGCTTTTATCCATATACCTCTTCCTGCACAGCTCCATTTTTAGAGTAGCCCGAATTGAGGTGCTGGGTAATAACAGAGTATCAAAGGAGGAGGTAATAGCCCTTTCAGGTTTAACTCCAGGAATAAATATTTTTGATTTTGACGAGGTCGATTGTTCTAAAGCCATTAAGGCCCATCCGCTGGTAAAAAATGCAGAAATAGAGCGGAAGCTGCTCAAGACCGTAGCTGTCAAGATTGATGAACGACAGACCTGGGCGGTTATTCCTTATGAAGATTTGTTTTTATGTATTGATGATACCGGGGTTTGCTTTGATAAACTTAATTATACCCCGATAAATAATTGCCCTATTATAACTATGGAAAAGATGCCAGAACACGTTAACCTCGGACAAGTTGTCAACACTCAGGCTACCGATATGGTCAAAAAGGTTTGGCAGGCTGTTCCTGATAACGAGCGAGAGATAATATCGGAGTTTCATTACCAAAATAGTGATAATACCCTTAAAATCTATACAGTAAAGGGTACAGAGATCCGGTTCGGTGACTTAGAAAGATTAGAGGAGAAAATCAAGACCTTTACCCAGATATTTCAGATAGAAAATGATTTAGAGAAGCAGGGCAAAGAAGTATTGGAATACGTTGATATACGATTCAAAGGTGAACCAGTTTTAAAAACTAGAATTTAGAAGGTGAGATAATGCGGAGTACCAGTGGAAAAATTTCAATTTTGGCGGTATGCTTGGTTGTAGGAATGCTGCTATCTGTTCAGTTTCGTACTTCAGCTAATTATAACATTGCTATTAGAAGTGATCGTACTGAAGATTTGGCTCTTAAAAACACTACATTAACTAAGGAAAAAGAAGCTCTATCGAAAGAAGTTATTTCATTGCGGGAAAAATTGACTAATGTAGGCAGTGAAAGTCAGCTGACAACCGATTTACAGGAAGAATTAAAAAAGTCAAATATGGTTGCAGGATTAATTCCAGTATATGGTCCGGGAGTTATTGTGACCTTAAACGACAGTCCACGTAATATACAACCAGGGGATGATCCCAATGCCCTGCTGGTACATGATGAGGACATATTAAAGATTGTCAATGAGATGAGGGCTTCTGGAGCTGAAGCTATTGCGGTTAACAATGAACGAATAACCTCAATGTCAGAAATCAGGTGTGCGGGAACAACCATTTTAGTTAATTGGAATAAAATTGCTCCGCCCTTTGTTATTAAAGCTACCGGAGATCCTCAATTATTGGAAAGCGGCTTATCTATACGAGGCGGGCAGCTGGAGATATTAAAGTCTTTTGGTTTGCAGACTCAGTTGGAAAGAAATAATAGAATTGAAATACCGGCATACAATGGTGCATTGAAATTCCAATTTACTACTCCAGCTCAATCCAATAAAAAGGCGGAATCATAATATGTGGTTATTAATTATTTTTTGTCTAGCAGTGGGTTTATTTATTGGTTATCAACTCCCGATTTTGCTCCCGGTAGCCATGGTGAAATATATGTCTATAGGGGTTCTGGCCGCGTTAGATTCGGTTTTTGGGGGCATCCGTGCTTATATGGAGGATTCCTTTGATAATACTATATTTATTACCGGTTTTTTTACGAACTCCTTGCTGGCAGCAGGATTTGCCTACCTCGGGGACAGGCTGGGGCTGGAATTATACCTGGCAGCAGTTGTAGTATTTGGCGTGAGGCTTTTCCAGAATTTGGGAATAATACGTCGATATCTATTGAAAAAGTACTGATAAAAAATACCAGCTAAAAGAGGAATATAAATGCGTTTGTAGTATTTACAAGTAAGATATCTAATAAGGGGTGCTTTAAAATTAGCAAACGCAATATCGTTGTTGGTTTGGATGTAGGGACCAGTGCAATCAAGGTTGCCATAGGTGAAATAAATCATCTAAATGAAGTTCATGTACTAGGGCTGGCTCAGGTACCCTCTTCTGGTTTAAGAAAAGGTAACATTGTAGACATTGAAAGTACAGCTCGTTCAATAGATGCATGCTTGAATGAACTGGAGAGGTTGACCGGGGTGGAGATTATGAGCGCCCTGTTCGGCTTTTCAGGTATTAGTATAACAGCTGTAAATAATCATGCTGTCATTGCAGTAGGTAACACTAACTATGAAATAACTGAAGAAGACAAAGAAAGGGTTCTTAAATCGGCCCAGAATATAGCGCTGCCTCCTGACAAGGCAATTGTTCAGGTAATAGAGAGACAGTATATAATCGATGGATATGATGGGGTTAAAGACCCGGTAGGAATGGTAGGAAGCCGACTGGAAGCAGAGGTCCTGGTGATCATTGCTGCCGCGGCTGCAGTCCAGAACTTACAGAGAAGCGCACAACGAATTAATCTACACTTTGATGAACTCGCCTATAATCAGCTGCTGGCAGCAGAATCTGTATTAATGCCAGCTGAGAAGGAAATGGGAGTAGCCTTAATAGACATGGGGGGAGGCACCACCGAGATAAGTGTTTTCAACCAGGGATCGATCTTATGTACCTCAGTATTACCGATTGGCGGTGATTATATCACCAAAGATCTGGCTATTGTGTTAAGGACTTCAATCGAAGAAGCAGTAAGGATCAAAGAAAATTGCGGAGTAGCGGCGCCGGAAATGGCCGGTGACGATGTTATCGTTAATTTACATAACATTCAGGGTAATGAAGTCAGACAGGTATCGCAGCAGTTGGTTGCCGATATTATCTCAGCACGGGTACAAGAGATGATGGAAATGATTTATACCGAGCTCCAACAGTTAACTTTTTTGGACAAGTTGACCGGAGGAATTGTTTTAACGGGCGGGGGGGCCCAACTGGCTGGTTTTACACAAGTAATGGAAGAATATATGAACTTGCCTGTTCGCAGGGGAATGCCTGAAAATATAAAAGGTTTAAGCGATGATATTAACAGGCCCCAGAATTCAGTGGCCTTAGGAGCACTGATTTATGGACTTAAGAATCTGGAACCTGTAATGCTTGAAGCCAAACCGGGAGTGTCCAGTGTTTTCGATAGACTAAATTATTGGTTAAAGGATTTATTTTCGTAATAATTGGAGGAGGGTATAGGATGCCATTAGATTTTGATGTGGAAATGCAGCAATTTGCCGACATTAAGGTCATAGGCGTGGGCGGTGGAGGCAATAACGCCATAAACAGAATGATTGAGGCGAATTTAAAAGGTGTTGAGTTCATTGCTGTAAACACAGATAACCAAGCTCTTTACCAGTCTAAGGCTGAAAAAAAGATTCAGGTGGGTGGAAAACTTACCAAAGGTCTAGGAGCAGGAGCTGACCCAGAGGTTGGAATGAAAGCTGCTCAAGAAAATGAGGATGAAATTATAAAAGCACTTCAGGGTGCTGACATGGTATTTGTTACTGCTGGTATGGGTGGTGGAACAGGTACAGGAGGAGCTCCGATAATAGCGCGCCTGGCCAAACAAATTGGAGCACTTACTGTTGGTGTTGTAACCAAGCCGTTTCTCTTCGAAGGCCGTAAAAGAAATCTACAGGCTGAAAAAGGAATCCAGGCCCTGCGGGAGGAAGTTGACAGTCTAATTACAATACCCAATGATCGCCTGCTACAGGTGGTGCAGAAGAATACTGCATTGAATGACGCCTTTAGAATTGCTGACGACATACTTAGACAAGGGGTACAAGGAATTTCCGACCTGATTGCTATACCAGGTCTAATAAATTGTGACTTTGCAGATGTGCAAACGGTTATGAAAAATACCGGTTCGGCTTTAATGGGAATAGGGCAGGCTAAGGGTGAAAACCGTGCTGCAGAAGCTGCACGCCAAGCAATTTCCAGCCCGCTTCTGGAAACCTCCATTGAGGGCGCCAAAGGGGTACTATTTAATATTAGCGGTGGAGATGACTTGACTTTATTCGAGATTCAAGAGGCAGCAGCTATTATTCATGAGTCGGCTGATGCAGAAGCTAACATAATATTTGGTGCAAACACAGATGAAACACTGGGAGAAGATGTCAGGGTAACGGTTATAGCTACAGGATTTGATAGTCCAAGGCTATCACCCAGTGAGCCATCTCAGCGTTCCAGAGCCGTAAAACCTCCTCATTCATTCTTAGATAGGAATGATCTGGAGATACCGCCCTTTGTTCTCAAACATAAATAAATACTTATTAAATAAAAAGATAAGCAGAAGGTTTTCTGTACTGCACCTCCAAACTGGATTATGTCTGACTTTTGGGGGTGCAGTACAGAAAACCTTCCTGCTTTTTTCATGTTGAGGATATAATATTTCAATCGGATAATCTGAACTTATTAACTACATCTTAAACACAGACTTCCCTTGCCGCAAAATTATCTTCTCCCATTAAAGATAATTTAAATGGACATACGTCGCTCAAAGCAATTCGCATATTATCTTCTTTTTTTAACACAGGTGTTTCCTAATGTCTCCGCTAATTTTTCCCTCCTGATCAATTCACTTTCGGAAGTATCCTTATGTATTGGTTAATTGCATTATTCGGCTATAACCATATAATTTACCATAATATAGAATTGCTATTCATAGGAAAATAATGCAAAACCCCGTTTTATAGATATTAATAGCAAAAGATGCCTCCCCGTCATCCCAGCAAACTACAAATAAATACAGGTATATCTAGTATAATTTGGCACACATACTTGGAAATTACAGACATATTAGTTGAAAGACGTAATATTTGAGCCGGTCTATCATTTAGTGGAAAACCAAAGACGCATAAAATCCCAGGTGAAATAAGCTTATAAGGCGATAATGCCTATTACTTGAATATGGGTGATCACATGGACCAGCCGAAAGTGTATGCAGACATTTCATTTCTTATTAATTTCACCATGGATTTTATGATCCTCTGGACAACAGCGAAATTAAGCGGAACACCAATATTTTATGGGCGACTAATTGCGGTTTCTATCCTGGGAGGAATTTATGGCGCGGCTTATTTATATTCTGAAATGAGTGCATGGTATAGTATGCCGATTAAAATCGTCTTTTCATGTCTGTTTGTCATACTGGCACTTTGGCCGCGAGGATGGCAGGAATTTAAAAAAAACCTGTTATATTTCTACGGTGTAAGTTTTATAGTTGCAGGTGCTACGATCGCAGTTTCTTATTTCATTAACAATAACAATCAGGGGGTGTCTTTCTCGTATTGGTGGTTGCTGGGAGGGATATTCTGCGCCTTATTTCTGGGCATTTATGGTGAGAAATATCTTTCTCAAAAAGTTATTCCTGCTCTGCTTAAATATCAGGTGGAATTACACTTTGGCAGTAAAGTTTGCAGCGGAGAAGGATTTCTCGATACGGGTAATGGTTTACGCGACCCCCTTACCCAGCGGCCGGTAGTAGTGGCTGAATATGAGCTGTTGAAAGAATGTTTCCCGGATGACTGCAGGATTGCCCTGGAAAACTTTCGGGATGAGAACGAAGTTCTCCACGAGTTGAGCAAAAGCAGCTGGGCCAGTCGTCTACGGCTTATCCCTTTCTCATCTATTGGCCAAAAAAATGGACTAATGGTCGGTTTTAGGTGTGATGAAATAGTCGTTGATCCCGATAAGATCAACTTGCTCTATAAAAATTTGGTAGTAGGTGTATACCTGGATCAGCTTAGCTCCAAAGATAATTATCAATTGCTTATTCCATCAGAAATACTACAGAGAATATAGGAGGAATGATTTGGTGAAATTCATGGAGAGGCTTACTGCCTGGAAACTAACATTTATCAAATGGTATATACGGAAAAGGATGCCTGATTTCGTTCATTATATTGGTTCGGCAGAAATTCTGCCGCCGCCTTTGAAGGAACCGGAAGAGTCACTCCTCATTTCAAAATTAGACCAAGGAGATACTGGAGTAAAGGGGACACTTATAGAGCATAACCTGAGATTGGTAGTATACATAGCTAAGAAGTTTGAAAATACAGGTATAAATATTGAGGACCTGGTTTCAATAGGTACAATAGGCTTAATAAAAGCCGTGAACACATTTGAGCCCAAGAAAAACATAAAATTGGCAACATATGCTTCACGGTGTATTGAAAATGAAATTTTAATGTACTTGCGCCGTAATCTCAAAAACCGTGCAGAAGTTTCTCTTGATGAGCCTTTAAACATAGACTGGGATGGAAATGAACTGTTACTTTCTGACATTCTAGGTACGGAAGGTGACATGATTTACAAAAAAATCGAGGGGGAAGTGGAGAGATCTTTACTTTGGCAGGCCATGCACAAACTGAATCCCAGAGAGAATACCATCATTAAATTGAGATTTGGATTAAACGATGGAACGGAGAAGACCCAGAAAGAGGTTGCCGATATACTGGGTATATCTCAATCCTATATAAGCCGTCTGGAAAAAAGAATATTAAAGCGCTTACAGAGAGAAATACGAAAAATAGAATAAGCTTGTACTAAGTTTAAGCCAAGAAAAGAGCCTTGAGAGGGGCTCTTTTTCTATGCTTTCAATTAATAACCATCATTTACCATATTGCTGGGAATAATAAGCTCCAGATAAGTAAATAATTCTAAATACATACGAAGTTTAAAGGGGAAGGGGTGACTTTTTGATCACTAAAGTAGAAATTTGCGGAGTAAATACTTCGAAATTGCCGGTACTAAAAAACGAAGAAATGCGAAACCTCTTTACTGCTATGCAAAAAGGACAGGCAGATGCCAGGGAAAGGCTTATTCAGGGAAATCTAAGGCTGGTATTAAGTGTAATACAGCGTTTCAATAATAGAGGCGAATTTGTGGATGATCTCTTTCAAGTAGGATGTATTGGGTTAATAAAAGCTATTGATAATTTTGATCTGAGCCAGAATGTAAGATTTTCAACCTATGCAGTTCCCATGATTATTGGGGAAATACGCAGATATTTGCGGGACAACAACCCAGTCAGGGTATCTCGTTCCTTAAGAGACATTGCCTACAAAGCATTACAAGTGCGGGAACGGCTCCTTTCGGAGAATGCGACTGAACCGACCATTGCTCAAATGGCAGAGAGGTTAGAAGTTCCCAGGGAAGAAGTAGTTTTTGCACTGGATGCCATTCAGGAACCGGTATCGCTATTCGAACCCATATATAATGATGGCGGCGATCCTATTCTGGTAATGGATCAGATAAGTGATGATAAAAACACAGATGCTTTATGGCTGGAATCAATTACAATTAACGAAGCGTTAAAAAAATTGAATGAACGGGAAAAACATATTGTCGCCTTGAGGTTTTTTAACGGTAAAACCCAGATGGAAGTAGCGGATGAGATAGGAATATCACAGGCTCAGGTTTCAAGACTTGAAAAGGCGGCTCTAAAACAGTTGAAGAAATATGTTTAGAGATCGTTTCGATTGGAGGGCTGTGGAATGAAAAAGAGCTTACTCGTTGTGTTTATGATGGCAATAATATTGGCTCTAATGGTGCCCCTGTCTTTCTACGTTTTAGAAAGCGAACAGGCTTTCACCCATGGTAATTTAATATTTATTAACACCACGCCCAGCAGTTAATAGAAAGCCAACAAAGGGACGTTCTTTTTGTTGGCTTTTCGTTGTTTCAAACACAAAATTAAACGATAGAATACCGTAGGTTAGGGCCTTCGGTATGTTCTTTTTCTGATCTAATTGAAGCAGGAGAACCGTCCCCCTTCTGTCTCGAAGTTACCGGTTAAGGGTTCATATTATTTATTAGTCGCCAGCCAACAAAAAGAACGTCCCTTCGTTGGGCTCCATAATCTCTTCCTCCAGCACCAATATTTACATAAAGGTTAAAGAGTCATGAAAGAAGAATACTCAGCCATCATAATTAAATAGGAGGATAAGTCTTATGTTAAAGCATCGTTCAAAGCTGCTGCCTTTATTAATTGCGTTTTTATTTATACAATTGTGTTCAATTGTCACTCCCGCCGCAGCAGCTGAAGTGAAAGATCTCGCCAGCTGTTCAGCCTTTGCCCGTCCTGCCGTAGAGAGACTGGTTCAGGAGGGTATCCTATCTGGAGATCAAAATGGTTATTTCAATCCTAAGAGCCCGGTTACCCGAGGTCAGATGATAACCATCATTGTTCGCTCCCTGGAGCTTAATCAAGATTCTGTGCCTGCTGTACCAAGTTTTAAGGATGTCCCATCCAATCACTGGGCCAATCAATATGTGGAAACAGCTTTAGAGAAGGGTATCGCGGCAGGAATAAGTTCAGACGAATTCGGGGTAGATGCCGAATGCACACGGGAGCAAATGGCAGCTATGTTCGTGCGCTCCTTTAGTATCCTGGATCCGGGGTTTGTTTCCGCGACACTTCCCAGCGTTGATCTAACTACATATAACGACAACCAGAAGGTTTCATCATGGGCGAAGAACAGTATAGGATTTTCACTTTACAGCGGTCTCCTCTATGGGACCACTAGTTCCACTATTTCACCTGATGCCATAGCAACACGAGAACAGGCCGCAGTACTGGTTGACCGTTTTCTAAACCGAAAAGACACCATTATAGCAGATCGACAGGCCTCAGCTCTTTTAGAACAGGCCAGCACAAAACTGCAGAGTGCTGCATCTTTTGCCAGTACAAGTGATGTGAAATGCAGCTATACCTTATGGAGTCCCTGGCTTGATCTGCTTGGAAACTTTGACATAAATATTAGTTCTATAGATGAGATTGTCTGGCCCAATGCTTTGCATTCGAAAATCCGGATGGAAGCAGACGGTCTTACTCAGGATCAGATACCAGATTACGAGGAAGAATCATACCTCAAAGATAATGTTATTTATGAGAATTCGATAACTGGAAGTACTGTTGGGGGATGGAAGCAATATGCCCCCCTAACCACCCAAGAGGTTCAGCAGGTGATGAACGGGATTAGAGAATCATTGTCCAATATGACCGAAACGGGTTTGGAAGCTCACCGAACGGGACTCTGCACGGTGGAGGATGCCGTTGTCAACGGGGGCAGAGGTTATAAAATAAGTTATACCGGAAATATTAACGACTTGTCCACGTATCTGAATGGATCTATGTCTGGATTACTGTCTCAATACAGTGGCGCAGTAAACGAATCGATCCAGGAGATAATGAGCAGCTTTACTAGTGCTTCTTATACTCAGACTTTTTATGTGAGTGCCATTGACGGCAGGTTGTATGGAATTAATATTACCAATCATATAGATTGTAAACAAATCGCTAACCCGGAGGTTATGCCGATTAAGAGTATGGATATAACTTTACTGTCCAGCAGCTATAAATATGACACAGTCAGTATAACCGTACCTGACGAGGCAAAAAATTCACCAACCAACTAACTAAACCAATATGATGCTCTAATAATTTAATTGCATTTTAAGCAAAGGGCTGGATTTTTCCAGTCCTTTCTTATTAGGGAAGCGTGGACTAGGTACACTACTATTTACGTCCTTATCAAGTATCAAAAGCAAAAAGAGTTTTATACTTCTTGAATCCTCCTCTACTTATCCACGCCGTCTTTTCATAACCATTAAAACATATTTGGAAATTGCGGCTGTTAGTTGGTTTTATAGTTAAGATCTTAGAAATATTAACGATAAATGCACTATGTGTCTTTATGAATTGCTGTGGTAATATTGCCTCTAAATCAGTAATACTAAGCAATGTGCTAAAGCAGCCTTGTTGACTGTGTATAGTACAATGCCTGCCTTTTTTTTCAATAAAAAATATCTGATCGGGATCAAGTATAACGGTACCATCAACTGTTTTGATTTTAACTTTGCTTTTGGTAGTCTTTGTTCGAGTACTTAAGTCTGTTATTATTTCCGTCAGTTTGTCTTTTCGAATTGGTTTTAATACATAATCATAAGGATGAACAACAAAGGAATCCAGGGCATATTTGCCATAGCCAGTTACAAAAACTAATTCAGTATCTGGGCTTACTGAGGCAATCATCCTGGCGGTTTGGATGCCATTAATTCTATCCTGTGGTTGCAGCTCAACATCCAAAAGAGCAATGTCAGGCATATGCTCTTTTGCAGCTTCGATTGCATCCTGTGAATTATTTACTGCAAAGACTCTATCCACCATAGGGTGATTGCCGACGAAAACCTCTAAGAATTCCAAAGTGTATTTTTCATCTTCTAAGATAAGAACAGTACTCATAAGCCCGCTTCCCTTTTACTTCAAGCATTCCGGCAGCTCCGGTTCATATATAATGAACCATTTAAATGAACTTACATTTGCTGTAGCAATAAAGGTTAGCATTATTGCCATAGCTGATAATGCCATTAACTGAATTTTCCTAAACATTAGCTTCACCTCCCCTCATTCTATTTAGGATTTTATCAATAGCTTCAAGAAGCCAGTATCCCCAGGGTGTTATTAAAAAGAGACTGCCTAATGCTCCCATAACCATAGCTAAAGCATAATTATGCAGACCATATTGAGTCAGACTTGTAGCAATTACTAACCAAATGCACACGGCAAAAAGCATATATAATTTTTGCCTGGATCTAACTTTTTCATCTGTAATAGGTCTTTTAACTGTATCGGCTGGTACCCATTTAACAATGGTATAGAGCGCTAACATTGCTGTTGCTGTGACTGATCCTAAGAGTATATATGGTTCAATATTAATAGCAGCTAAATACCCAAATCCCACCATTATGCATGTCCCGAAAAACAAACATCTTGGGTATGTACTCAGATGACCCCCTCCGCCTATAGAGCGGAACGGAGCAAATACAGCTAGAAATATTAGAGTGGTTGGCACGGAACCTAGCATCTGAGCCAGGCATACCACAACTGCCAAAGTAATCAGGGTCATCAAAAGCACTTCCAAGCCATAGGCATAAACATCAATTTTGGCTCCACTAGAATGCAAATTATCACCCAGTCTTTTTGCCAATTTCCTGGCTAGTGCATGCACCATAATGTTCTCCTCCATGCGGTAATTTTAAGATAGTTACTGTCCTCTCTTTTGAAGTAATATCAATATGTCCGTTATACTGATCCACTAGCTTCTTAACAAGATACAGGCCATATCCTCGGCTGACTGAACCCCTTGTAGTGTAGCCTGCTGCAAAGATATCCTGGTCTCTAGGTATAGGAACTCCATTATTAAATATGTAAATCGTATAATACCTATCTTCATATTTAAACTCTACTCCTATCCTGGGATGATCTTCATCCTGGATGGCAGCTTCCATAGCATTATCCAGGAGATTACCAATAATACTGCACAGATCCCAGGCCGGAATAGATATATGGGATAAATCGCATTTTACGGCAACCGCAAAATCAATACCTTAAATTTCAGCAGCACTTCGTTTGCTATTGATTAATCCTGTTAAAGCAGGATGTCCCATATAATAGATATCATCGTTTATCCAATTTAGTTTTGTTATCCCGTCTATATAGTCTTTAGTTTCTGATATCCTGTCTAACTCAACTAAGGATTGAATGGTTTGCATATGCCTGATATATTCGTGTTTCTGAATTCTTAATGATTTTAATAAATTCTCAACCTGATCAAGATGGTTTTTAAATAAAAGCGCTTTCATTTTGTACTTGGCATTCTCTTCAACCTTTTTAATGGCCACAATATTAAGGATACTTATTGCTAAAACAAAGAAATTGAAATACGGAATTTTGTCTTGTAAGGTTCCTAAGTCTGTACTGGTTGCGATATTGTTGTTTATTAGAATAATAATTAGTGTTTGTAAAAGAATAGTTGCAATTACAAACCAGTTACTATCTCTATCCACAGTATTCGCCTCTGTTTTCGAAATCGAATAATACAACTTTATAACGCCAGGATAACCAATATATAAGCAAGGTAACTAGGAACACCGGTATAAACGCTACGATATTAACCCAGGCACTTATCATCAAATCATTCATTGAGTAACCAGTATAAGCCAAAAATATCGGCAAACAGATATTTTCTATTACCCCACTAATCATTACTCCCAGCAAAACTGCAACAAAACTATATCTGAGTTTTATATCATAAATTAGCGAAGCTAGGGTCGTTAATGTGATTAATAGGATTAATGTATTAAGTACAAATGATATGTTGAATTTCCGTAAGAAAAAACAAATAACAGCGATGATCAGAGAAACTATTAAACATTTCAAGAATGCAATTCTAAAATTAAATAACCCAAACCCTAACTTAATAATTAAGATTGTTTGAGGTATAGATATCAACACTGCAAGATACCATGGTATTGAATGCAATCTTTTGCCCTCCGCATCTTCTCTCTTTGAAGCTTAATTGTACAAGCCAAATTCCCTAATACTATATTTTCGTCATAGAAAATAGTAATCCTGCATAAAAAAGACAGCGTATCCATATTAAGCATAAATTGTCCACTTTTACATATAACTTGCCATAACATGACATAATTTTACATTTGTTCTGGCTAAGTAATTTTGGAAATCTCGATGTTACGGGTTCCAGTAGCTTTTAGACGAAGGCAATTATGCCAGCAAATAGATGATGTGGCAAGTTATGCACAAAAATGGACAATTTATGCAATTGCCCTTGTAATGATGAAATGAGCTGTTAAGATTATGGAAAAATAGCAGGGAGGATTTAACAAAAATACTAGTTGAAGGGGGGGACTATTTCAGCTGTTAATTTTTGGTGTTAGATAGTTATAGGTGATCTAAGGTTGAGCGAAATGCAGTGGAGGGCAAATTTGGAGAATGCAAGCGATGTTAAGCTTAGGCCGAATAATGGCTTGATTAAAAGAGACTGCAGAGAGCGTTATTTGCTTGCAGTTTCTGGCAATGAACCTGGAGCATAAAATCCGAGTATTTTACGAGTATACTTTTTCTGCGTTTTCAGTATTGCGATAGGATATTTTTGAATGTATTAGGTAAAGTGAACTATAGCATAAAAGCTTCGTATTTTTAATTTCATCAAAGAAGGTATTGTAATAGTAATTGTTTTGATTATGAAGGGAGGTGACCAAATGCTCTGTGTAAAGAGAACTCGCTATCCGCCCCATATAAAAGAATAGTGGCTCGATAGGAAACGGGGACAGCGCCTTGCAAACATTGTACCCATAAACACCTAACCCAAACCACTAATAACTTTATTTTGAAGGAATTAAGTTAACTTTGTCAATGTAAAACTAATACGAAAGGCTGATAACCTTTACACCCATCACAACGAAACTATACTCAATTTATATGGGAGGTTTTGTTATTGTGAAAAAATTTCTGTCGGGCTCAGTGAATCACGAATCAGCAGAATTGTCCGTGGTTAAGCAAGTCAAGAACCCTCCCCACTTGCCCCTACTTGCCATTACATGGTTTAAGGGTAAATGCCGCATCAGCCGATAAAATAACCAGGAAATGACGTAACGAAAGCAAAATACAGAATGTTGAACCATTTTGAAAACGGAGAGCCGGGACAGTCAGGTTGAATTTTTCCATAAGGGTAATGACCCCGTTTAGGAGCATGACTGACGTTTCACCTCTTGGATAGGCAGGACGAAGGAATTAAGGGCGAAGACCCAGGAAGACATGGGAGGTTTGCTGCCGGGAGACGATGTGAAATCCCTCTAGCCACAATAAGAACAACACGCGGCTTAGGGGGGCGCACCCACCGTCATCCATATTTACACATTGATGTAATAATCAAGAGATGCTCTGTCTGTTAACAAAATGAAATACTGCGAAAATAAGAGTATTTGGAAGTAATGATTAGTATATTAAGGGAGGTAATATGATTGAATATGGTAAAAAGCGTTAACAAATCACTAGTAGCCCTTTTTTTGATAGTGGGGATTTTATTTATTTCTATTTTGCCAGCTAGTGCATCAAGTGAAATAGATTCTTGTCAGGGAAAGCAGGTGGTATATAGTCAGGAGCCGATTATTGACGAGGCAGTTCTGTATGACCGCGCCAAAAAGGGCGAAACAGATTTAATTACAGACCAATCATTTATAAAAGACTTGAAATTTGATGAAAAATTGATCAAAGATTTTAAAGTTAAAAGCTATGTTACAACACAAAAATTGAAAGAAGTCAGGGATGTAAGCGTAAAGGGAAAAACAGGTACGGAAAATACTTATGTAACAACCATTTTCACTGAACTATTGCCCCTATCTTATAGCAGTGGAAGCAGTTATTTAGAACAGCCAGTTGTAGATAGTCAGACTGCTAGTGTTAGATCTACTTTAACTGTGTATTTTGATTATAGAAAAGATGTGATCGGTTCTTTTAATTATTATTCAGCTAAATTAACTAGTGTTAAATCCAAATGGGATATACTTGATTCACAAATGAGTATTAGTAATGGATTTGTAAGAGGGACAGCTAATGGGTTTAATGTAACCAGTTTCGATCCACATTATGAAAGCGGCTTGATAACCCACCTTGGGACCGGCTCGGGTGAGTACAATCTAATATCCTATCCAAGTTCTGGAACATCTTATTATTATTATCCTAATTGGAATAATTGGATAAATGTATATCCTGATGGTACCCAGGTCGGTGGAAGAGCTGAGATTACTATAAAGAGAAATGCAACAGGTACAACCTGGAATTTCCCTCATTCGCTGATTGTAAATTGGAATAACATCCCTAATTAAAATAGATAAGGCGTAAACTATCACAAAGTGATAGTTTACGCGATAATTGAATAAAATTTTTAAAGAATGTGTAGACAATTTAGGGCTAAGCTAATTTACAAGGAGGAGTGAAGAATGCCGAAAAGTTCAATATCATATTTAGCTTGTATATTTCTAATATTTATCGCACTTACTATTTCCGCACCTTTACTTATGTGGTTCAAAACATCAGGTATTAGACTATATACAATTACTCCCTTTTATTTGGTTCAGTTAGGATTATTTATTTTTGTCGGAATGATATTAGGGTTCTGTGACAGCTTTATATATGAAATGAAAAAAAGTGGAATATGGGCTATAGATGTTCGCAAAATTAGCATTTTAGGGATTCCAATAGGAGTGGTTGCTTGTAGTCATTTAATTTATTTTAGCATTCATATTCCAGGGATAATACACAATATATTTGCCAACGTAGTGAATGTTGAATCCGGTCAGGTTGTAGCAGCTCAAATAATTCTTGGATATGTTTTAATTACATCATTTTATAAAAAAACTGCTAATTGAGAATTTTGCATGGGCAAGTATAGTGCCCCCCGTTGTCAAGAGGCAAGTGGGGAGGGTTCTTGACTTGACACTTCATTTTCCCAGCAAGCCATTTATGTAGTTGTTCAAATGGTTTTAGCTCCTGAGGTCGTTATACTATTTTGGAGTTATTCCAGGGGATGAACCTTATTATGTTTTGCTAACCTTGTTATGTACAATTGTAATAATTTGTGCCTGGGTATTAGTAGATGAAATAAAAAGCTTAAAATAATCATTTAACCATAATAACGCAACCATAAATTACATTTGTAATTTACCTTGGGTTTATCAACACGAATTAGGCAACTTATATTAGAGTGATATGGTGATGATATTTGACATTACCCCAGAACACTCTCAGTTTTAATGGCCCCATATAGCCATTTCCAGAATGTAACCTTCGACGGTTGGCAAGATCCCACTTAAACCTGAGTATCTTAAAAGGACCATTAAAGTTTTAGCCTATATTGGTATTTTTAGTTTTGCTTATGTTTCATCATTGTGTACTGGTACGGTCAAGTTAGATCTTAATATTGCGCCTCTCATTGAAGTAAATATTGACCGAACTTTACAGACTGTGTTTGGCAAGTAAAAAATACACAACATGGCAGCGAAATTGTACATAAGCCTGCCAGTCATATTTACCAAGATTAATCAGTGCCAAATTTTTTAGAGAGGGCATGGTGCAACCGATAACTTTCGC